>Ga0180433_10004239_pt1 | contig 20299 bp, 13 predicted proteins | sample SS_ome_8_FD_132980 | JGI IMG/M metagenome (GOLD analysis project Ga0180433, IMG submission 132980) | Hypersaline lake sediment archaeal communities from the Salton Sea, California, USA - SS_1_D_1 metaG | ecosystem: Environmental > Aquatic > Non-marine Saline and Alkaline > Hypersaline >... | reverse complement strand
TTCCAGAGCTGTCATTTGTATTACCCTCAAATTCATACCAAGCCACCAGAGCCGCTGAGGAATAGTTCGCAAGCCCTGCCACCAAGGTAATACAAACCAAGAAAAACAGTTTGTGATACATTTGCCATCTCCTCCAAGGGGACAACTCATCGTTGTTAGGTAACTAATCCATGTCCAATAATCTCAGGTCTCTAAAAACCTATTAAACGAGTTTTTCAACTTCAGCACAACGCCATTTTGCGATTTCTTGCTCCCCATTTTGCGCAAAGATCTGTGTCCCTTCAGCATGGCTGCATGAAACGATTCATTGTGGCTGTGTGCCGAAAGATCCACGAGGTCGTGCTGTTCCACCTGCGAAATGTCGGACGGACTTTACCCGGAGTGGAGTGGACGGCCCCGCCGTTCATGCCGGCGGAGCACGAAAAAAAAACAGACCGCAGTCCTGTAGACAGTCGAAAACTCGGTTCGAGACGTTATCGTCATTTGCCATCGCTATCTGAAAAACATTTTGTCTCGGGGGTTCTTGGAGCATTTGTATGCGTGTCGGCTATTGTCCATATAGTCAACCTGCTGATTCCTTCTCTTTGACGTGTTCGACGGGAGAACAGACTTACTAAGTAGCCCACCATAATTAGTACCGTGTTGCTTATGGCCCCAATGAGATAGGGGTGCACAGATGGTTGCCATTTCTCCGGTATCAGCCAACCGAAATGACTGCAAGTTAAATAGGCATTCAGGATGCACGATACCATTATTCCGGCTACGACACCCAAGGTGCTGGCACGCGTGGAGACCATCCCGAGGATGAAGATCCCAGCTAAACCACCGGCAAAAATAGCATAAACAAGAAACATCAGGTCCAATATCGTTTCAGCGTTCACTTTTGTCAGCGCCAGCGCGCTTAAGGTCATGGCAAGTCCACCAATCAGTGTGGTAATCTTTGCCACCCGAAGATAATGCCGGTCACTCCGATTTTTCACAATGTGGCGTTCGTAGATGTCGATTTGAAAGACCAGAGCGATGGCGTTCAAGTTAGAGTCGACGGAGGACATGGCGGCGGCGATGACGGCAGAGATTATCAAGCCGACAATACCTCGTGGAAGCCGTGTTAGGATAAAATGGGGAAACACTTGTTCCGGTTGTAAAGAGGCTACCGCCGGATCAGCCAGCTTTACGTAATAGCCATACAAACATGTGCCCAAGAACGTGAAGAACGTGAATGTGGGCACCACTCCCAGACTACCGACCCATAATGCTATACGAGATTGTGTCTTCGAGGAGGGGGCGAGATAGCGCTGAATAACGTTTTGGTCGGCACTGTAATATAACAATTGGTTGAAGATGCCATGTAGGATTAGAACGATCAGGGTCAGGTGGGTAAAATCGGCCCAAGATAGCTGGCCCGTTACATGCAAGGGTGGCAGAGCGAATTTGTCCGCCTCGCGGCCCACGTCGATAATCGTGGATAATCCACCCGGTAAGTCCCACACCATTACGCCGACACAAAACAGTCCCCCTAAACTCAAAATGATCGTCTGGATTACATCTGTCCACAATACAGCATTGAAGCCGCCGAAAAGAACGTATGTAGTGGTGAGCAATCCGCAGAGAAGGATGGCGTTCGTCTGACTGAGGTTGGTCAATAGTTTTAGGGGCATGGAAAATAGTACTAAAATCAAGCCTACGCGAGCAAACTGCAAGAGTAGAAACATCATGCTGCTGTATAGTCTGACAAATGGGTTGAATCGTCTTTCGAGGTACTCGTAACCTGAGATTACATTGGCCCGGCGATATATGGGCAGGCAGACTCTGTCCGCTATGATGGCCACAAAGGGAATGACCCAAAACGGAACCACGCCCGTCCAATTGCCTGCATACGCTGCCGCAGGAAAGGCCAAGAAGGTTAGTGAACTAACGGAAGTGGCAATAAACGACACGCCCACAGCCCATCCTGGGGCGTTACGGCCTACAAGAAAATATGACTCTGTGTCCTTGGCCCGTCTCGCACTATAGATCGTGATAAGAATTATGATGAGCAACGAAAACAGTAAGGCAGCAATATCGAGGGTGTGAAGGTGGTAGTCGCTCGCCATTTTCTCTCAATCTCTGGATTGCTTAACCGACTCCCTCAACATTGGTAGACAGTTTATCATCTGGATGGGCTGCGCAGTCCTCGACAAAACCGTCCGGTATGGATTCGCCCGGTAGAAAAACCTTTCGGTGGGTTGGTACCGCCAATTTGGCTTTTTCTTCTTTCGGGCAGGTAAACTGGTGCATGCGCTTAGAGATCAATCCTTTGCTTTCCAAATGCCGAACACAAACCAGGCAACAGCCTTGCGAACCACATATTGCCTGGGTGTGCGAGTCCATTCGCATACGGTCGTAGATGGGCACTTTAGCATTGACCTTTTCACGCAGCTGGACCACATCTTCCATGGTCATTCCTTCCTCATACCGCTTCGCGACGCCATCGGGAAGAAACTGCGAAGTTGTTTCCGAAAGTCCCCAATGGTGAAACAAACACCTGCCTTGGTTTAGTTTGCCATTTGATGCCTTTTTCCCTCCGATGTCGACGGATTCGCTTTCGGTTGGATGTATGGCTTTTCCGGGACAATGTTTTACGCACAGCTTGCATCCATCGCATATTCTGCCTTCGAACAGTGGGTCGGGCTCGTACGGGGCATCGGTAATTACTAGCGCAAACCGAAGCATCGGACCGTATTCTGGGTTGAGTAAGACTTTGCTCCAACCCATTTCTCCCAATCCCGCGGCAAAAGCGGCGTAATATAGGGTCACGCAGACTTCCGGTCCGACCTTCCAAGGTTTTTGGGGGCGGCCACGATAACCCCAGATCGTATGCGCCGAATGAGGCAGAGCCTGCCAGCCGAAATCCTCCACGAAACAGGCTAGCTCATACACGGTATGATTTGCATAACGCAGACTTAGCCCTCCATAACCGAACATATTGTAAGCATGCCAGCCAGTACCTTCTTCAACAGGTCGATGCAACCCTCTGAGCACCCGTCGGCCTACAACGATTACAGTCCGGGCCTCGGGCATAAGGCTGGAGGGATGATTGTGGGGAGGTGCATCACGAAAACGCTCAATATTAGCAAAGCCGACAACGTCCGCGCCGAAGCGTTTAGCTGCCTGACGCACGGATTCTTTCTCTTGGCTGTAATTGATTCTGATAGCAGGGGAACTTTTACTCATAACTGTCTGTAATAACTCCTTCTCAATAAGTGAGTCAAAAATTCGGTTTACTGTATCCGGCTGATACGACGAAAGCAAGTCCTTGTGCTCCCTAATCGAACGGCTCACCTTTCTCACTCGTTAATTATCATAGGATCCATGGAAAAACCGTATTCTAAAGAATTTCTACATAATGTTATTGGTTAGTATCACAAAGCCAATTTGCTGCAAAAACGCACAAGTCCAGCGAGTCTATAATATGGTCATTCGCCATCGAGATATCGCAGGCTGAGTTCCAATTGTCATCACCTGGCCTACCCGTCCAAGCAAAGCCGAAAGCAGTGAGATCGGCAAAATCCACATCTCCATCGGCATCAAAGTCGCCTCTCAGAACGCCTTGATGAAAGAGTATTTTTACCGGGCCGAGCAAACCGGACTCGACAAGCGGTCTGCCCTTGAAAAGGTCATAGCGGGATTCAGGATACATCCGGGTGACTCGACTATCTGCGGGCAAGTCAGCATCGGCAACAAGGCGATTGTGCCAAAGGTTTGCCACGCGTATTTGGAGTTCGTTCTCTCCCAAAACAAGTTGCTCAGTAACATCAAAACGGTAAGGCGGATGCCAGCAGCTACCTACCAGTTCTCCATTGAGCGAAATTTCACATACTTCCTTAACGTCACCAAGATCAAGCGTGGCCACATGACCTCTGGCAATTCCTGCCTCCGCGCAGGTGAAACTTTTCTTGTAGGTGGCTATGCCGTCGAAGTATTTTATGCCCGGCTCGTCCATGGCCGTCCATGATTTCAGCGTATCGAAGGTGGCGCTGCTTGGTGCGCCGCTGCCCTCGGGAAACTCAACTTCCCATGGGCCATCGATTGCAAGGATCGTCGGCTCTTCGCCTCTCGCGGAACGATTTTCAGGTGGGGCGCCGGCCTTCGTAAAGACAACAAAAACAGAACCATGAGCAACAAGATTGATCTCAACGCAAACACCTTCGTTTGTTAGATGGTAGTCGGCAGGCTTAATCTCGCCAGTTTCAGGTATCCATAATTCGGGTACATGGCCGCTAACGCGGAATGTAACTGGCGTCTCGACTGACTCGCCGTCACGGTTAACTATGAAGAATATGTCAGCATCTGCGGTACGACGGTGAACAAAACGTAAAGGCGGCTCCCCCACTGTCTTCCAAGTGGGGGGATTTGGGCTATTCTCCAGAATCGGGACGAGTGCCTCATAGCTGTGGGATGGAATCGTAACAAGATGGCCGCTACTCCAAAGCTCATCAACGATGTCCGTAAGCTCGTAGTCACATTGCGGATAATTTGTGAGGCCCGGACAACTGGTCGGTGGGGGACCAGCCCAGACTACTGTGGCGCCGCCGTATGCCAAGTCCCGGATCCTTTTCAGCGTGGCTAACGGCATAGTTCCATCCGGCAAGGGATAAACATATAGTATCTGATACGTCGCACCTGAAGCCAAGACGATCTGGCCATTTGTTGTACTCATATGTTTTCTGATAAGGTCATCATTGACGTAATCAAAGGCGTACTCCTTCGGAAGTGAGGACAGATTATCGTCAGAATTCGCCCGCCAAAGCTTGTCACTTGACGTTTGGAAGTTCCTGTAAACCGCCACTTGGGCGACGTTATTACCCGATTGGAGCATGAAGCAGCAACGGCCCATATAGTCGAAAAACGGCCGTGCCAACGGCCACCACGTATTCGTAGGACCCGTACGTGGAACTTGACGATGAAGCCAACCAGGCAAACCTGCTTCAGGAGGCGAATAATTAACACAGGAGGGGCACAAGTAGTTACCGCCGAGTAGGAAGGCTTCGTCGGAGCGCCTCTTCATCCCCTGGGGGGAAGGAGCGAAAAAGCCCATTGGCTGGGTTAGCCATTCGAGACAAACTAGTCGCTTGCCGTAAGCATGAGCTGCGGAGGACGGGATCTTGACATACGACCGTCCGTGTATCCAAAGCTCACCCATCGGAATGTCCACTGCACCAACGGCTTTAAGCAGGTCTTTGGGTACTGTGTGGCTTGGACCTCCGGCGGCCTCTGATTCAAGCGCAATGCTCCGTTCACGGCACCAGTTGCTAACCCGCTGATAATGGGTCTCAACTATCAAGTCGCTCACCGTGGTCCGGTAATCAAATAGAAACCGGTCATCAAGATGACTGAGATGAAAGCCCGCCATCACAGGCAGGTATGGAACAGGATCATAGCCACGTCGAGCAACAAACGCCTCATGAAATCCGGGTGTCCACGTCGGGTTTCCCATCTCCCAGCTGTCCGTATCGAACCCGTCGAAAGCGGTATCCTCAAACCCACCGAGCCTATTCAGCATGCCCTCACCCATCACGTTGAGTTGAAGATCAGTTCCTGCCTCGCTCAAGTGGTCGTGGTGCAGACCACCACCAGTGGGACTCGCGTTCATCACACGCACGCCGGATGCCTTACTATAGCTGGAAAGTAGAACCCAATTACCTGGGGGTACGGACCAAGTTAGTTCGAGCATCTCGGTCACCATGCTTGTAACGTCCACTACTTGGCCATCCGCCGGATGCAGACCTAAAACGAATGCCTCACCGGTCTGCAGTGCCTCATACGTTGGTCTGCCACCGGAGGTTGGTATCGGGCCTGAGTATGTTGTCGGTCCAGCGATTGAACCGGATTGAGCGAGCGCAATGACTTGCGATGACATCGCGGGGGGTACCCAAGGCCCGCCTGAGTTCCAGCCACTGCCAAATCGGCTCCGACAGATTAAGCCAAGCCGAGTACATTCAGCTACAATGTGGGCGAACATATCGAGCCAATGGTCGCTCATAAAGGGTATATCTTCGATGTGGGCTGTGTACTTGTCGCGGGGCATAGCCCATGTGTCCTTAATCGTGATACCGCCCATCCCGCTGGCCTTGAACTCTTCCAGTTCACGGGTGATTTCTTGCTCCGTGAATGGGCTAGCGTGGCATTGCCACCAACCCTGCACACGGGAGATAGCAGGGGGGTCACTGAAGCCATCGCAGAGTGCGAGAGCATTGCCATGCTTGTACAATCCGAGGGCGCGTGTCGGTCCGACCGTTTGGGTGCAGCGTGGCAGTACAGTAAAACTCCAAACCGCTCCTTTCCACGGACTACCTCCGTTAGACTCATTGACCTCGTCAATTCGCCAATAGTATGATGCACCCGGATCGAGCCCGTTGGGTTCAGCAAGGTTAGTATTATAACTACTTGCTGTCTGCCTGCCCTTATAAGCCTCCGATGAGTTATTAGCATCACGTACAGCATTTGCGTCGGTGCCAAAATAAACATCGTGTGAAACGGCCCATTCACCGGGCGACCAGATAAGAATGGGCTGCAAGTTTGTGGCTACGGCTCCACTAACCGGATTTGGACTTTTTGCTTGGCCTGACTCGAAGAAGGTGGTAAAGCACCAAACTGCCCCAGTCGTTACGCCACCCGCATTTTTCTCGTCGATACGCCAGTAATAGGTTGTGCCACTACTCAACGGGCCTGGATCATACGTAGTTTCTGTTTGGCTGCCCTGGAAAGTTCCTGGACTAGAGGTTCCGAAGTAAATATCTCGCGAAGTAGCATTGGTACCTCCTATCCAACTGAGGACTGTAGTTGTGTCGACATCGGTAGCTCCGTGCAGTGGAATTGGGTCCTTAGCTTGTCCGGGGGGCTCAATACCAGTCGTGAAGCTCCAGATATCACCTTTGTACGTATTGACCTCATAGACCTCATCAACACGCCAATAGTAGGTCTGGTCTAATAGAAGCAAGCCAGGGTCAATTGTGTTAACCTTTACACTAAAGTAATTCACGTCAGGATGATCGGTACTGCTGGCATTACATACATCGTTGAAATCAGTTCCAAGATATACCTCATGCCAATAGGGATCTACCCCACTTACTTCCCATCCCGGCGACCACGTTAGATTCACGTCAGGAAGCTCAAGCCTAGAGCCGTCAGGCATAGGATTCCAAGCTTTCGGACGTGGAAAGCCACCATCCGGAATGCCGTTTGTGTAGATCTGCAAAACGTCGTTGTAACCTAAGGCCTCATCCCAGAGCCCAACGTCATCCAGCAGGCCGTTGTCAGAACCTGGACCACCAAAGTATCTCGTAGCATCCATCACTCTGCGACCGAGATTGATGTCGGTGACTGGATTCATCGGAGCCCCCTTATACAGAAGGTCGGTGCTGACTACCTCACCATCAATGTAAATGGTGGCTCCATTGACCGAAGATACGGTCAGTGCATACATATGCCATTGGCCGTCCGCCAATTGCCGAGCGGTGACGTAACTATACAGATGACCGGTACTCCCTGTGGTGTTGCCCGGATTAGCCGGGTCAGCCAGTCTTGAATGCGTTGTTACTTCATTAGGCGTGTAGGAAGATGCCGCCCCCGTACTATTAACCCATACACACAAGCTATTGTTCCTGTTGGTGGTACCGTGACTGAACAGATATGCGTATGCATTATTGGTAGCGGTTGGGGGAAAGGATTCGACCTTGAACCAAAAAGCCAAGGTGAACTCATGCGAAGCGTTTGTGCAGTCGAAGTCCGCAATCTCAACGTAATCGTCGACTCCATCAAAGTTCAGGGCCTGACCAAACTTACCAGGGGTGTAGGTCGGACCACCGTATGCTATACCATCGTGGTTGTTTCCGGAGCTGTCATTTGTATTGCCCTCAAACTCATAATGTGCTACCAACTCCGATGAAACATTGCTGACCAGCGCCAATACCAAAACAAAAGTCATCAAGCAAGTCAATTTTGTAAACATGAAACTCTCTCTATCTTTGCCATAATGCTTTACACAAGCAAAAAGTCAAATCATACTCGCTTCCATACTTTGCTAACCTGCTCATATCAAGAAAAAAACCGCGGAACTCAAAACGTATTACGTGTTCTCGGGGAGAGAATCGTCTAGGCAGATTTCCTTCTTTCCCGGCGGAGAATAGCGGTTCAATAGTCTTTAAGGTTTCGCATCCATCTTGGCCAGACGGGCCGATCAGCGGTTACATCAAAGTTGCGATGCCACTTCAACCTCCACAACTCCTTCAGCCCTATCTCTCTGACGGAAAAGTCACAAAAACAACCATTTATATAACCATTGTGACGATCGATGCAGAAGCGGGCTAAATAAGATGCCGACGGGTCTCCCTCGTATTGCGGCGGCTCGTCACAGTATTTAGGTTGAGTTCCAGCCCAAGTGCAATCGGCAAACACCGGTATATTATTGGCTTTCTTAACGTAGGGCGTTCTCCAACACTGCTCGGTCGGCCCTCTGCCCCACAGGCTTTCTCCCGGGGGTCGATTCAGAACCCACATATTCAATCCATAGCTTCCAAGGTGTCCACCGTAAGACCAAGCTTTCCGCGTACTGCCGAACAGGTAATCGCCACCCGTAGGACTTGAGCTTGGTGCGGTCGCCGGTTTAGTCGCTTCTACGCAGAGAATCAAGTTCTTATCTGTGTAGTATGGTTCAAGCGTCTTAAACCACTGAGCACCTGTACCACCTTTCATAAAGTAGCCGTTATTGTCGTCCGCATACATCTTGATAGCGAGACCCCACTCTCGGAGGTGTGCCTGACAAACGACTGCCCGCGCCTCTTGCCTTACCCTCTGTAGTGCGGGCATCAGGATCGCTAATAACAACGCAATAATTGAAATCACGACCAGAAGCTCTATCAGTGTGAATCCGTGCTTCCTTCCCACAATTGTGCGCGTAGCATAACATTGCAGATTGTACTCTTTCTTCATAATCGCACCATTACATTTTGCTTTCTATCCACAAAAGAACCAGCAATATCCATCAATTTACGTGTATGTGAAAGACCGCTAAAAACTCAAGGATGATAAAGGTATTAGCTACGCTGTTATGCTTATATTCATAATGATAACACCCGCGTTTGTTCAGCACCGGCCGAATCGGTTTGGATTCTCCTCTAACCAATTGTTTGGACTTTTCACCAAAACAGAGCATCCGAGTTGGGCTCAAAAGGCTTTTTATACATCATAACACGTCTTCCATATTACAGACGGATTCGGCACTGTCTTCAGGTGAAGACACCATTGTTCTATCCGCCAACGCTCAATTTCCTTTTTACGTCCGGCTAACAGTCATGTACGAAACAGAGTTTACGACAGCCAGTTCCACTACCCGTTCTCACAAGAGGTGCATGCTCCATCTGTTGCGACCTTTTGCCGGCTGATTGTATACAATGTCAATAATATGGACTCCAGCACCTCCTTTGAGCTAAAGAGTATAGTCCTGATGTTTCTTACACTGCGGCGTCGCTTCTAATCCCGCTTATATACTTCCCTCACATTTTCGGTCTTCTTACTAATGGTTCGACAATATATCATTCCCTGCATCGAGAAGAGGACCATACACTGTCCGATTTATATGTTACGAACCACGTTATGTACGTTCATGCTATTGTCTTTAGACCTTTGGCACAACGCCATTTTGCGCTTTTCTGCATCTCATTTTGCGCAGATGGCTTGATGCCAGACATTTCTACCAATGAGCAGGTCTAGATTGTTCCGACCGGTGGCCAGGCGGATACAGCCTCAGATCTGCTTGGTATCTCTATCCTAATTATACTTTGCTTGCATTTCGGGGTTGGCATAGCACACCTCATGAAATTTCAAGGCAGTCGATTTCGCAAAGCTTTTGCGATAAACCGTCTGCTCCTTCGAGTGCGTGGATGTACTTCATGCTTGACGTATTTGTAAATTGCATAGTATAAAGTCGAATGAATCGGGTCTATCGTGATAAGATTCGGACAACGCCGATTAAAAGAGATACCGTCCCAGTTTCGAGTCGGGTTTAAACTGGAATGAATACACAAATAAAGAACTGAAATAAACACATGCAAAAGATTCCCAAAGTTATTTTGCTCATTGAGACATCCCGGGAATTCGGCCGGGAGCTCTTGCGGGGTGTTTCAAGATATTCTCGCCTTCACGGTCCCTGGATATTCTACAGAGAACCCAGCGGCCTATTCGGAAGGCCTCTTGATCTCAACAAATGGCAAGCAGACGGTGCTATAGTGCGCTGTGACATTGTCAGACCCGAAGAAGCAGCTGCCAAGCATTTGCATGCCGTTTTTGCTCCTCGTCTCGGAGAACATCTACCTGGCGTTCCTTGTATAATCGTCAATTCCATAGCAGCGGGCGAAATGGGGGCTGAACATCTACTTGACCAAGGGTTTAAGCATTTTGCCTTCTGTGGTTTCTCCGATATTGAGTGGTCCAAGAACTGTAGAGACGGCTTCAGCAAAAGGGTCAGTAAGGCCGGTTTCGAAGCTTGTTTGTACGAACAACCAGAAGCATTGTCGAAACATTCTTGGTTGAAAGAGCAAGAAATTGTCATCACATGGTTAAAACCATTACCCAAGCCGATTGGGGTGATGGTTTGCACCGATTATCACGGCCAACTTGTCCTCAATGGCTGCAAGGTAGCGGGTATACATGTGCCGGAAGAAGTGGCCGTTATAGGCATTCTGAATGACGACATCATTTGTAACCTGTTTGATCCTCCGTTGTCAAGTATTGCGTTCAATGTCGAAGAGGCCGGATATCGAGCAGCAGCACTGCTGAATAAATTGATGGCCGGAGAAAGGGTCTCAAATCAGGATATAATTGTGGAGCCAACGCACGTTGTAACCAGACAGTCAACTGATGTTCTGGTAATTGAGGACCATGCGGTGTGCCAGGCAGTGCACTTCATCCGACGAAGCGCCAAGGATGGAATCCAGGTGACCGATGTGGCCGATATGGTAGGTTTGTCTCGTCGTGCCCTGGAGCAGCATTTTCGTAAAACTCTCGGTCGGTCGGTTTTGAGCGAGATAAAACGGGTACGCGTGGACCTTATTTGTCAGTTTTTGAGAGAGACGAATATGTCGCTTGCAGAGATCGCGTCGGCTGTAGGTCTTAATAGCGAAAAGCACATAGCTCGCCTATTCCGACAGAGAAAAGGATTGAATCCATCGGCTTATCGCAGGAAGTATGGCCACAAACAAGTGTGAAGATTTGAGCAAGATTGGTAATCACAACCGCCTTTGTGTTTCTGCTTAGCAATAAGAGAATTAGTCTGCCACAAGGATTTGGATACCGAGAGATTCGAGCCAGCGTCGTATTTTCTGTCCCGCGCTGATATTCGCGCGGCTGAAATCGGGCGGCCATTTGAGGACATGGATACGGATAGCATGTTTCGGCGTGCAGGTTAGAACATGCGTTCTTGGGAGTTATACTCGCGAATATGTTTGCGTGTCGCTTCGTATTCAACCCCCCCTGGGTACGGGATAGCTGCCAACCCAACAATGTTCGCTGTTGAAGTTCGGTCGTTCACCACGTAATTCTCGGGCAATCGCGATGACAATTCTGCCCTTGATGAAACCGTTTACAGATAAGACTGCATATTACTTTATGCTGTCAACTCTCACAGCATTTTGCATACTTCAGCCGTTGGCTTCTCCCGTCCGATATGATCGAAACTCTCTTGAGTGGTCTCTATGACACCTATAATAGCCCACTGCAGTCGAATCGTCACTCACTACATGGGAAAACCGGGTTAACAAACCATCTATCAATAAAGCCCATACTTATGAAAGGCATTGATCATCGCAACAAAGTTTTCATGTGGTATATAATCAACGATACTATGGCTAGAACTGGCAATCCACCGCCCCCCTTGCTTGAGTACTTCCATATGTGCTTTCACATCTGTTTCAACATCTTCTGGAGTGCCCGTCGCCAACGGCCACGTCAAGTCTATATTGCCGTGTAGAGTAATACGATCGCCGTACCGCTTCTTATAAACGCGATAGTCAATAGCTGATGGGTCCATGGGATTGATCGAATCGACCCCGATATCGATAAGCCACTCCACCACTTCGTCGATCTTCCCATCGGAATGAAACATAATTGGAATACGCTTCTGCCGGGCGGGCTCCGACATGTGCTCGAAGTAGGGGAGCCAAGCATCTTTCAAGATTTCGGGCCGGATAAACAAACCTGTATTAAAGGCAATATCGTCACCAAAATAGATAATATCCACCCCCGCTTCGATGGCTTTTCGCGTAAGCTCTGCAAAATAATCCGCCGAGCGCGACATGATTTCCTTAAAAAGATCTATCTTCTCCATTACCATAATCAAACAATCGTGCATCCCGACTACGTACTCACATAATGTCTGGAAAAGGCTGCCACAATTGAAGATCACCCCTATCCCGGTACTTTTAGCCGCCGATACATATTCCCGGACATATTGCAGCCGCTCTTCCATGTCGGTTTCATCCGGCCAAACGATTCGGTCCAAATCTGCCTCACCTTTAAAACTCCGATCTTTCAAAAGGGCTATTGTTCCGTCCGACTTGCACACTTTGATAGGTGTCCAAGAGGCCTTCACAGCCATAGCGTCCTGGCCAATCATCTGGCACAACTCCAGGTAATCTCTAGCATGCATGGGGCGAATGTTTTCTCCTTTTTCTTTAATCCCTTTGGCCGGATTGCCTCCAACCCCCAGCGTGTTGCCCGCCTTGCGCCCCAACAGCCGTTCTACGTGCGTGTCTTCGATCAAGATTTCAAAATGTGGCACGCGATCAACGCTTCTGCCTCGCAAACAGTCAATAAGGCGTTCTTTATTAGCGGGACCTACGAATCGGTTCAAATAAATCATCAATATATTGCCTTTAACAACGAACAGTCGCGCATCAGAGTCCCTGGGCACGAAACAAGACATCATCATGCCACCTTCTGTGGCTAACTGCAAGCAGTTCTATGGGCCAGCCGAAGTTGCTCAACTCATAGTACTTCTAAAGCTGTTTGTGTGAAGCAGGTCAATTCCCGATTCCTTTATTGGGGCCGACAAGAACCCCTGGGGCAAACCAGAGCGGAATCATCCGTCGCCGGGCCATACTCTTCCAGGACGGAGAAAGAGTCGTCGTGAACCGCAGCTTCGCCAGAATCTCTTGGACCGGTCCTGCCAGCTCTTCATCGCCGGTGCGCGCGCACGAACCAAGCTGATTCAGTGGGATTCTTGGTGTCAGCCTGATTCTCGGCCAGTTATCATAAGTATTTGTCTTCACTGATGTAACCGCAATTTCCGTGAGGCTTGCAAACTCGCGCACTTCAACTATTTGTTAAAGAGTGGTGGGTCTGTCTCTGTTTTTGTTTCTCTTGGTCGGTTTTGCGACATGGGATTGTCACTCAGATGTATTGTGCTTCTCGGAATATAGGAAGGTCTCCGCCAGAATAACAATGATGGCACTGCAGGCAAAAAAGGCCAGCAGTGTCTCAAGCTGGCAGCCCCCTTTGGTGTGTGGCCAAAAATCAGTCTGTATGGTACTATTGCACGATCATAGATGTGGACGTCGTCGGTCAACCGGACCAGAATGTTTTCGCTGCAGAGTCGATTCCATAACCAATGTTCAAGCCGCGTGAGGAGTCGCCTAGCTCAGCTCGCGAGTTCTCAGCTACAAGGATGTCGTCTACGTAGAGCGCTCTGCGCAATCCATCCCGAACGAAGCCGATCATCGTTTGGCCAGTCGATATACGGCTTAGGGCAGGGAAAAAAGACGTGGAAGTCCCCTATGGTCCTGAGTATGATGTGAACAGTCGCAGAGGAGGTCTTTAGGTGTCTGGGTGAATAGAAGAGACGATGACGGTGAAATTGAGCAGACGAGACAAACAACTTTTGGATGGCCGCCGGGGCCAGGGTGCTCAGATGGCCATGCGAATTCTGGTAAGGATGGCCGAGGTTCAGGAGGTTGGGCAGTTGATGGATGTCGGTCAAGTGCACATCGATGGCTGTGGGTTGCTCAGTGATAGCAGTTTGGAATTTGCCGAGACCCTGGCAGCAAAAGGCGCCCGAGTTTGCATCCCCACGACGCTGAACATGGTGCCTCTTGATCTACAGAACTGGAGAGAATTCGGGATAAATGAAGACTTTGCCGCCAAGGCCAGCCGACAAGCGAAGGCCTATACAGACATGGGGTGTATCCCCACCTGGACGTGCGCACCTTATCAAGGTTACCTGACACCCCGATTCGGCCAGCAAATTGCCTGGGGCGAATCCAATGCGATCTGCTACGCGAACTCGGTTCTCGGGGCCAGAACCAACAGATATGGTGACTACATCGATATTTGTGCGGCAATAACGGGCAGGGTCCCCCGGTGTGGATTGCATCTGAGAGAGAATCGTAGAGGTCAAATACTTTTCCGGCTTCTCGATATCCAGCCGACTATCATGCATAGTGACACATTCTATGCTGTGTTGGGCCACTTTCTTGGTTCTCGAACAGCAGACAAGATTCCGGTCATCGAGGGTCTGCCCGCCGACGTGTCCGGCGACCAGCTAAAGGCGCTGTGTGCAGCAGCAGCGTCTTCCGGTGCGGTGGCCCTTTTTCACGCGATAGGTGTGACCCCGGAGGCAAACACGCTCGAGGATGCATTCCACGGCGGCCAGCCGGAGCAAGTGATCGATATCCATCTTTCCGACTTGGCGAAATCCAGATCAGACTTGTCCACTGCTCGAGGAAAAGCGAAACTCGACTTGGTCGTGTTGGGCTGTCCGCACTTTTCTTTCGACGAATTCCGCGACCTGGCAATGCTCGTGCGGACAGAAGCCGAGAAAGGCAAATCGCTGCATCCAGATGTCAGGTTCGTTGTTCTTTCCTGCCAAACATCCTATGCTCTCCTGCAAAGAAGCGACTATATCAACGTGCTGGCCGACTTTGGGATTCAAATCACGCTCGATACGTGTGTTTTTCACACACCGATGGTCTCTCCGAATACAAAGGTCCTCATGACAAACTCTGGAAAGTGTGCCTACTATGCACCTGGCGAGCTGGGCGTTCAGGTCGCCTTTGGGAGCATGGCAGAGTGTGTTGCCTCTGCCATCGAGGGGCATGTTTGCCGAAAGGAATCAGCCTGGAGCGGGTCCTGAGTGGAAAAGTGGTGGTGGCCGGCTCGGCGGAAGGCCCGGCTCTGGTTTCCAAAGAAGCTCTGAGCTTCTGGGGAGGCATCTGTCCGCATACAGGGGAGATCATCGACCGGCGGCACGAAAAATCAGGGGCTATCATCACAGGCAAGGTATTTGTGTTCCCTCAGGGCAAAGGTTCCAGTACATCCAGCGCAACCTTAACCGAGACGATCAGAAGTGGTGTGGCTCCGGCAGCCATCATCAACCTCAAGGTCGATCCCATTCTGGCATTAGGTAGTATTATCGCGGACGAGCTCTACCACCAGAGCATTCCTGTGGTGGTTCTAACAGAAGGGGATTTCTACTCCATCAAACAAGGTGATTATCTAACTCTGGAACCCAATGGGAAAGTCCGAGTCGGCACAAAACCTTCTGCAGCATGAGTAAAACGGCATGAGAACAGAATCAATAACCCTGAGGATCTGCTTTGCTCTGTTTGTAATAGCGCCGGGTTTCTGTGGTGGCGAATCATCTGAAACGTCTGATGGGACTGACGACAATGCCGCCTATCTAAGTCTTGAAAGAATTTTCACTTCCAAGGAATTCGAAGTCGAAGACTTTGGCCCGGTCCGCTGGCTGCAGGATGGGTCTGCCTATACAACTTTAGAAGACTCACAACTTCCTGGAGAAAGCGAGCCCGCCGCATCGTCGGAGGAGACGGTAGATGAAAGACCGAAGGATATTGTCCGGTACGAGCCCGAAACCGGTGTGCGTAAAATAATCGTTCCATCAACACGATTGATACCGGAGGGCGAATCACAGCCACTGAAGATCGAAGACTATTCTTGGTCGAAGGACGGCAAGAAGCTGCTGGTCTTCACGAACGCCAAGCGGGTTTGGCGCAAGAATACGCGCGGAGATTACTGGGTGCTTGATTTGACAAGCTGGGACCTCCGCAAGCTTGGTGGCGATGCTGGTCCGTCCACGCTGATGTTTGCAAAATTCTCACCGGACGGCGGCCGGGTTGCCTACGTTCGAGAAAGGAACCTGTACGTCCAGAATCTCGAGGACCTTCGAATTATAAAACTGACTGAAGATGGCTCGGATACCATTATCAATGGCACATCTGACTGGGTTTATGAGGAAGAGTTCTCTCTCCGGGATGGTTTCCGCTGGAGCCCGAACGGCAAATTCATCGCTTACTGGCAATTCAACACAGAGGGCGTGCGGAACTTCCATCTCATCGACTACACGAAGTCTCTTTATCCGGAGATAACCACTTTCAAATACCCCAAAGTTGGAGAAACAAACTCGGCTTGTCGGGTCGGTGTGATGCGTTCGCGCGGCGGCAGAACGCGGTGGTTCAATGTCTCCGATGATCCACGCAATAATTACATCCCCAGAATGGAATGGGCCGAGAATTCAAAAACAGTCATTTTGCAACGCCTCAATCGCCTCCAGAATAAGAATGACGTTATGCTGGGCAATGCTCGCAACGGCTGCCTACGCACGATCTTGACCGAGCAAGACGAGGCGTGGATTGATGTTGGCGACGATGTGATATGGCTTGACGATGGCAAGCGTTTCACATGGCTAAGTGAGCGTAGTGGCTGGCGACATCTGTATCTGATTTCGCGCTCTGGAAGGAAGGTTACCCTCCTGTCTCCCGGCGAGTACGACGTGATTGACGTCTTGAGCGTTGACCAGGAAGATGATTGGGTTTACTACATTGCCTCTCCGGAGAATCCAACGCGGCGATACCTTTATCGGGCACCACTTGACGGCAGCGGCAACGTCGAGCGAGTCACCCCAGTGGACCAAAAAGGTACACATAGATACGAGCTTTCGCCCGATTCAAAGTGGGCGATCCATACGTATTCTTCGGTGGATGAACCTCCTGTTGTCGATCTCGTGCGCTTACCGACTCACGCGAGGGTCCGTGTGCTTGAGGATAACTCACAACTTCGTCAAAGGATTTCTGCAGTTAAAAAACACCCGACCGAATTCTTCCGCATAGATATTGGGGACGGCGTCCCACTTGATGGATGGTGCATGAAGCCACCTGATTTTGATCCGCAAAAGAAATATCCGTTGCTTTTCTACGTTTATGGTGAGCCCGCAGGACAAACCGTCCTCGATAGATGGGCAGGGGAGAAATACTTGTGGCATCTGATGCTGGCTCAGCAGGGCTATCTGGTTGTCAGTGTGGACAACCGGGGTACACCGGCACCTCGTGGTCGCGCGTGGCGAAAGTGCGTCCATCGTCAAATTGGCATCTTGGCATCTGCGGATCAGGCCGCCGCGACAAGGGCTATCATCAAGAGTTGGTCCTGGGTTGATCAAGACCGAATCGGTATCTGGGGCTGGAGCGCGGGCGGCTCTATGAGCCTCAACGCGATTTTCAGGTATCCCGATTTGTATCATACCGCAATGGCCATCGCATTCGTCAGTAATCAACGGTTCTATGACACGATTTATCAAGAGCGATATATGGGGCTGCCGGATGACAACGAAAAAGGCTACGAGAACGGTTCACCCATAACATTCGCCCATCAGCTCGACGGCAATCTTCTTATTGTTCACGGCACAGGCGATGACAATGTTCACTATCAGAGCTGTGAAGCTCTCATCAACGAGCTCATCAAGCACAATAAACAATTCTCGGTGATGGTGTATCCGGGCCGTTCTCATTCGATCAAAGAAGGCGAGAACACCAAGCGGCATCTCTATGAAGTGCTTACCCGGTATCTCAAGGAGAATTTACCGGCTGGGCCGAAACCTGTCGAAAATGCAGACCCGCTTGACGTTCCTACAGACTGATCTTCTGTCCCAGGTCTTTCTGGATTGCTCTCTCGTAGATGAATCTGGATACACAAACGTCGAATAGAGCCATGCCCACGGACTTGAATAATGTGGTCCCTTCCCTGACCTTATCCTCTGATCTTTGTTCGGCCAGAAATCGCCCCAAGGTCATCACTTGATCTTCTCTGATCCAATCATTTTGTAGCGGGACGATCAGATCTCCCGATTCCTGCAAAGCATGTTCTGTGTCCACAAAGACCATCTCGAGCAACTTGAACAACGCCCTGGGAAATTCTCTCATGTTCGGCTTGTAGGAACCGATGCCCACAAAGTGCTTGCCGACCAATAATTCCTCCTCGTCCGGCAGTACCGGCTCCAGCGAATCCGTTGCCGTAATCACAACCTGCGTCTTTTCGAGCAAATCCTCGACGCGGTCTGCCTGATGGACCCTGACATGGGGGATCTTCACTGATAGCCTCTCTCCCATGGTCGCGGGCTTGTCCGCACGCAGATCAAAGATGAAAATGTCTTTGACCGGCCTGGCGCTGCACGCAAACCAAGCCTGATAAAATCCCTGGACCCCTGCTCCGATGATCCCTACGGCATCAGTATCGTCCGAAGCCAAGTGGCGAATGCTTACCGCGCCGACTGCCGCAGTTCTCAAAGCCGTCAGTGCAGGGCCGTTAAGCAGTGCAACTGGAACCCCCGTTTGCGCATCGTTGAGGACCATAATTCCGTTCAAGACGGGGACGTCCCTGGCGGGATTTCCTGGGAACAGGGTGACGAGCTTGGTCCCAAAGCAATCCTTGGTGAAGCAGGGCATCAGCAGCAGCGTGTTGCCCTCGTGCTCGATGTGGAGCCGTTGCGGCATGTGGAACTGTTTCTTTTCGTATACGTCCATCGATGTCTCAATAACATCCAGCATCTCACCGATCGATGCGGCTTCCAGGATATCCGCTTCAGCTAAATAAATCATTTCCCCGATTTTCTCCAAAGAGGTTGTAGGACCTGCCGGGTGTATTGGAACCCTTGGCCCGACTTCGGATAAAGATACCCGTATTGTCAATGCTCTGAATTCGGCAAGCTTCGATGAGGATGTCATCGAAGCGGGTGTCTTTCACATCATCAGTCTCGATAAAGATGTGAAGTTTTCCATTCCAACGGCGACCAGCGGCAAAGCCAATGCGGTCGCCCGGGGCAAACGTCGTGCAGTTGACTTTCCCCAGAGTCTTCCAAGGCCGAGCGGGATTGATGCCGGGATTACTATCTGAACCGCTCGCTGCATATCCACTACATTTTGGCATGAGTCTCCTTGCTGCTTTTGCCGCCATCTTACTGTGAGTGAATATAGGATTGAAGCATTTTCTTTCTGGAGTTGTCTCCAAGACCGACATTTGTGAGGCTGAAGTCTCAAAACACGGTGTGTCTTGACTACCCCGCCGTTATGGCATATCTAGTGAGATTTGTACGGGCAAGAACGCGTCTGTTGCGTATAATGAGTTTCATAAAGGATAAAATTAACCGGGAGATAATCACATGCATTACGATCGATCGAATATCATGCGTTCAGTTGCACCTGCTCTTATAGGTCTGCTTACCCTTGCTGTGTCATTGACCGTCCGGGCGGAGCAACAGGGTGAGGGGCCTGTGAAGGTCTTCATCCTGGCCGGCCAATCCAATATGCAGGGTAAGGGCGCTATCGAACATCTCGGCCGGTTGGTCACAGAGAACCCGACAGAGTACGGCCACCTCAAAAAGAACGGGCAGTGGATAAAGCGCGATGACGTGTGGATCAAGTACTGGGACAAGAAGGGGGATTTGACTGTTGGTTACGGCTCACCGGACAATCGCATAGGGCCTGAACTCGGATTTGGCTACATGATGGGTGAAGCGCTCGACAACCAGATGTTGATCATCAAGGTGGCCTGGGGTGGGCAGAGCCTGGCCCTCGACTTTCGTCCCCCGCGCTCCGGCCAGCCGACGTTTCCGGTCAATGAAAAGCTTCAGAAACGGATCGACAGCGGCGAGTATCAGGTGGGCGACCGTTTCCAGGAGATGATCGAGGAGGTCAAAACGACGTTGGCGAATCTGCGGGATTTTTTTCCTGATTACAATGACGGCGGTTACGAAATCACCGGGCTGGTCTGGTTTCAAGGCTTTAATGATGTGATCAATGATGACTATCGAAAGGAGTACGGGAAAAACTTGGTCAATTTCATTCGTGATGTGCGTGAAGAGTTGAAAATGCCCAGGCTGCCTGTAGTGATTGGCGAGCTGGGCATGGGAGGCGTGGAAGTGAATCCGCGTTATGCCCACAAACACTACGCGATACGCAAAGCCCAGCAGGCTCCATCCCGG
>Ga0180433_10004238_pt1 | contig 20301 bp, 12 predicted proteins | sample SS_ome_8_FD_132980 | JGI IMG/M metagenome (GOLD analysis project Ga0180433, IMG submission 132980) | Hypersaline lake sediment archaeal communities from the Salton Sea, California, USA - SS_1_D_1 metaG | ecosystem: Environmental > Aquatic > Non-marine Saline and Alkaline > Hypersaline >... | reverse complement strand
CCATAATGCTGACCGCCTACTTCGTTTAACGGGGCGTAGCAGTCGGTGATAATGTCTACTGCGGAGACTTTTATAAGGTCGCTTGTACTATCAGCATCCTCCTTAGTGGCTCGAAATGTGTGATAACTATGCTCTGAAGAATCAATAATCCACCTAACTGCTTTATCTCTTACAGTCACAGATTCTTCATTCTGATCGATCTCATCAGTGCCATTAAAGGGATCTGTATCCGAATAACTCGTAGTTAAATTAGCGAAATTCGCAGTTGTAGCATCCAATCCATTTATTTTAATGCCAACTTGTTCAGAAGCATTGTCTGCATCTTCATACCTTAATACAAAGCCCCGACACCACTTAGTAAGTTCGAGATAATCATTTTGATCTGCGCCATATATATGACGACCACCAATATTAGCGTTATATCCAGTTCTACCCCAATCTCCATTATCATCCACATTATTGTAATGAAAATATCGGTCACAATGATATCTTACAACGCCTTGATCTATTTTAAGTACGTTAGATGCACCCGTGAACGGAACATGATCTGCCAATACGCAATAATCTCTTAATTCGATATGATCTTCCGTGATTACTGGTTTCTTTGGTTGAAGTGGGATAAATTCTTTTATCAAGAAGTTGCCATTTGCTATATTTGCAGAAATCTTAAATGTATGAAGTCCAAGCGGTAAATCACTTGCTATATCAAAATATCGATCTCCTGCTACACCAGACAATGATTGATTATTAAAATTATTAACTTCTGTTCCATCTACAATAACCTGCATAAAATTTGTTCCAGTGTAATCTTTACCAAAAAGTCTTAAACCAGAACAAAAAGCACTAAAAATAACATAATCATCTTGTGCACTTGCTGTATTACCAATATAACCCTGTGTAAATACTAGGTCATTACCTACCAAAGAAGTAACACCATCCTCTAATACACCAGCCTTATCTTGACCTGATCCACTACCACTACTGAATTCAGGAAATTCTCTATAATGTATTCTTCTAATATCTTCACTATAAAGATCTGTTACCGAATCTCCTGTATGACCATAAAACTCAATTGTCGCACTTGTATAAGTAGCAGACAAGTTGTTCTTCATTGTCCAAGATCCTGTACCACCACCCGAAGCTATACAATTAATCTCTTCGTTTGAACCCTCTGTGATTCTTACCATGTCACCATTTTTATATACTGTTCCTCCAGATCCTACTGTCAATCCTGTGGTACCTGAAGATCCAGACACGCTAGAAGCGTCTGCCGGCCTATCTGATTCTGTATAGGCAGTTTCAATGCCTGTTCTTGTTTGATACTGAATAACCCTTGCGCCATGTTCGCCTGTATAACTTGCGGGTTTTACAAGTTCATTTTCTGAAGTATGAGAATCTTTATACCCACTTATATAAGAATCGCCCTTGGTATAACCTATGTTAGTGCTTGAATCGCTGTTGTTTATTATGAAACCAAAAATCAATGCATCATCAGTACCTGAAGTTTGTGCTTGAAGTTTAATAGAATTCAACCCAGAAGAAAACCCTTTTTTAATTTCGATTTGATTAAGTGCATTAAAACTTAAATTAAGCAATACTCCAGACCCTATTAAACTTAGGTCATTACCACTATCCACCCCATTTTCATATACGTTAAAATCAGAAATCTGAGTAGAACTATGTACTCTGCCAAGCAAATATACATCTGTATATCTACCAGAAACTTCCAAATAAGATCCATCTTCATTATCTAAAAATATTCCTTGACCAGCCGCTGCTGAGTAAAACTTCCAACTTCCAACTGCTTTTATCTTATCTCTCCAATATCCGTACTTATCACCTTTGATTTTTACTTCATATATTGGAAGTCCGTCAAAGTCGGCCTTACCAGTAGGTATTAAATCTTCAATGATCAGTTTCTCTTCACCATAATATGGATGTCTATCATCAAAGAATACTTCAAACGCATTAGGGTTATTAATCTTAGTGGTTGCATTTGAATTGTCACTTGGAGTCATCTCTATCTTATAATCACAGACAAGAGAAATAACTGCTCCGTCTACTGTGGAACTTTCGTATCCTGCTATTGCAGCAATAGCTGACTGTAAACTAGATGCCGTAGCATCGTTGCTTGTCGCTGCTGTAAAATCTGTTCCTTCTGTTAAAGTAACATCTCCTTGAGGAGTTCTTATCACCCACGTATCTGACCCAAGATTGGTGTAATCGACTATTGTAATAGTATTTTGAGTTAAATCGGTGCTTTCTGCTGGAGCGACAAAGTTATTAAAATAACTAAACCACTCACCTCTAATATTTGTAGCTACAATATTCCAATTACTTCCATCACAATGCACTGCTATAAAATCATTTATATAAAGTAAATCTTTAGTTAATACGTCATCAATGGTTTCACTACCTTCCCCATCAACTGTGACTTTCCCACCATCAGAAGAAACGTTTTTAATAATAATAAATCTACCAGTATTATCTGTTGCGGTTGGTAGCGTGATAGTTCTATCTGAGGAAGTGTCGTCTACTAATATAACTGATAAATTATCAGTATCAGTTATAGTATAATTAGCACTTTTAGTAGAGGATGCTAGAAACAGAGGTCCTCCAGAAGCCGAGTCAAGAGGGGAATTACTACCACGAATACCCGAAGGGTAGAAAAACTGAACTATTTTATCCTGACTAACATTATCAATAGTTCCAGCGTTATTAAATAAAGTAACATAACCAATTGGGTATGTATTAACTATAACATCGGGAACCGTAGCATTTGCTTCAGTGGCGTTTTCTACGCCAAAAGCTATATCCAAATCCCCGTTTTCTTTTAAATAGATTAAACCCTTTCTATAATTATTACTAGTAATACTTACAGTAGTATTAGTTCCGGGAGAAATGGTCACTGTGCCACCGCTAGAGGATGGAAAAGTTATACTTCCCGAAGTAAAAGTCGGAAGGGTTCCGTTTATATGAGCTCCCGATTTAACTCTGTTATTTTCAGAGTCGCTTATCTGAACAGCTCCTATACTAACTGTTAAATCAGCAGGACTGGAGGCGTCCATTCTAAGCGGGGGAGTTATTTCTGAATTTATTGCCCGTAAAAGATCGTCAAGTTCAGTATTAGCTGAGCCTTTTAGTTGATCAAGAGCATCTCTCGAAATTATTTGTCGTGCATCAATTTTTACACCGGCCATATTTTTATCCTTTTATTTTTTAAGCCCCTCTATCAATCCTGAACCTAACAACATCGCCTACTTCTAAATTAAAAGTAAAACTAACTTGAGTTCTAGGGGTGGAGCCTTCATAGTTATAGTCTGCCACAACTTCTAATCTAACATTATTTAGCCAGACTTCTAATTCTTCACTATCATACGTTTTACTACTTGGTAATGTGACGGGTGTACCGGCACTTACGGGGCCTTGGATTTCTCCAGCCCCGGGAGTACCGGACACTACGTCTATACTTTCGTCATAGATGGTGGGTGAGGCTGACTCATCCACCATTCTAGGAACACCGTTTACTAATCTAAGGAACTTAGCCATCTATCTCCTCTTAGTTAACTCCCATTATCTCAATTGCTACATCAATAACGTTAGCATCTTTTGCAACTCCAACTTTAACTACTGCTTCACTAGCTGCAGAAGGAGCTGTATTTGTTAAAGCTCCACTTGAATCTAAATAAATAGGTTCGCCAACAGCAAGACCATGACTTGAAACAGTAACAGGGCCATGCTTAACAACTTCCATACTTTCACTAGCAGCAACATCTGATGCTGGATTTGCTATACCAATAACATGAAATGGATCTTTATTTCCACCGCTCTTAACTAAACTAAGTTCAGTTGGATCTGCTTTGTAAACTCTTCCAGCGGTTTCTGGAGTATCAAGATCTGTAACACCCCATCTTACTGCGAAAGGAGCATTTGCAGAAAGGAAAGATTCGCCAGCAACCAAGTCTTCTTTAATAGCAGCGACTGAAATAGCGGCTATCGCATCTGTGTTAGATTTAACCTGAGTATCTAAATCTGTTAAATCCTCAGTTACATTTGAATTACCGTCTATATAATTAGTACCACTGTGGGCACTGTAATCACCATTAGAATCTATCACAGATCCCATTGCAGTTTCAATACCGTCAATTTCGCTTTGTGCGTTAGAAACAGCAGTATTTAAACTAGAAGTACTATAATCAAGAGATAGTTTAGATTCTACGATTGCGGCATCAGCAGCTACTTCAGCGTTAGAAACTCCACCTGTTTTAATAGCTATTTGATTAGAACCATTAATTTCAATTGAACTGTCATCAACTACAGCAGAAATAGCGCCACTAGAAACCTGTATACCATTAGCAGCAGCTGCGTCAGCCAATTGAATATCAAAACTTGATTTTGTTAAACCAGTACTCGCAGTTGTTGATTCAAAAGCCTTAGATGCCCAAGAAGATCCGCCCCAATAGTACAACACATCAGCTTCATCGTCAGCAGAAATGAAAGTTCCAAGTGATGGAGTGGTAGCATTCCAAGAAGATCCGTCAAATTCAACTACATCACCAGCACTAGCGCCATCCCAATCTGCATGTGGAGAGCCACCATCATGGGAAAGAATATATCTATCACCACTAACTTCTGTAGGTGGGGCTTGCGTATTATCTGCGATATAATCTTTAGCTGAGTTTAGCCATTCAAAATTGTTAATTAAAGATCTTGAAGCTTCAGCATAAGTTTCTAAAGCCTGCAATGCCTGCTTCATTGTCTGCGAATCTGGAATAGTAGATCCAGTAAACGAGCCTAGATCAGCAGATCCAGCAGCAACACCAGATAAACTCTGCAAATTACCAACATAACTATGGTCAGAACCATTACTAGTTCTATGTGTAGTATTCGATGCTACATCAGCATGGTCACTACCGTCACCAGTACTATGAGTGGTATTGGATGCTACGTCAGCATGGTCACTACCGTCACCAGTACTATGAGTAGTGTTGGTTGCTACGTCAGCGTGGTCTGATCCATCTCCAGTAGCATGTGTCTGGTTGGAAACAACAATAGAGTGATCGGAACCATCACTGATTCTGTGTGTTATCAGTTGATCTAAAATAGTTTTAGTTAATTCGGTAGAAGTCGATCCACCATCGGAACTGACCTTCAAACTCTGCATTACTAGCGAGTTATTAGGAAGATCAATGCCTCGTTGAACCCCATTTAATAATCGGGAAATCCTACTAATGTCAGCCATATATTATTCTCCTTCTTTGTCTGAAGAAATAGGTTGAATATCATAACCTATTTCAAATTTTAAACCATAAATATTCAATAAAGCATTCGCTTCTTTATACGCTTTTTTTAATATAGTGTTTACTTTATCACCCAATTGCTTGCTAACGGCGTCTGCGGTTTCAATATCCATTTTATTAATATCAATTTTTCTTTGCCTCTCTATCATATTATACCTCAAATTATCCTAAATTTGTCCTCGCATTTCAAAATTTATTTTTAAATCCTTATTTGCTGGATTTGATTGATTTTCTAATAACACTCCAACTTGCACAACAAAATCACCAGCAACAAAACCAGCCACTCCAAGGCTTGGTTTAGTAGTAGTCAATCCTCCAGATTTACTAATAAAAACAGGATCGTCTACGTTTCCTGTAATAGATACGTTCTTTAGCAAGCCGGCTGTCACAATAGTCCCCTTAGCTCCATTGTTAACTGCGGCCTTAGTAATTCCTGCTAAAGCAAATATTTTAGCCTCATCTGAAACATCTATTAACTCCATATCACCTGATACTGAACAAACAGGAACTTCAGCTGCAATAGAAGATCCTGAAGTATTATCTAAAGTAGATTCCAAAGCCGTATCAGAAGCTAATTGAACATCTATTAAAAATTTATCTCTGTTAAAAATATTAGTTCTAGCAGGATCAGATAAAGCATTTCCTTGATAAAAACTATTATTAACAGTAGGTCTATAAAGTGAGGCATCTCCCGAAATAGGCGCTATACCTTCCTTTTCTACCTCTTTCATCCTAAAAAAGGTAGCGAATTTGCTTCCATCTAAATAAGAAATTTCAAACTCTTTTCCAGAAGCATCTAAAATACTATCACCTACTTGTGCCTTATTTTCTTCGACAGAATCATTCCAAGAAGCCTGTAATTGATATTCATAATCTTGACCGGAATATAAAGAAATGTTTCCTACAATTCCCTGAGTCCTCATTTGAGGTCGTACATCAATTTGATCTGGAGTAACTACTGTAGAATCATATCCAGTAGAAACTGCCGGTAAAGTATCAGTGTCCACGTAAGTTGTCGTAACTGAACTACCGGAGACAAAATCACTAGGAGACCCACTCCAAGTATCTATCGAATATCTATTTCCTACATTATCCTCTACATAATCCCCAGCTCTTAAAAATTTAGCTCTAGCAGAATCGCTAAAATAAAGATCAAAAGTATATTGACCTCCTCCAATTGACGCTGGGTTTATAATGGCAACACTAGTAGATAACATTATTTATATCCTTATATAATCTTTAAAAATATTATTGAAGCATTATTTCCAATAGCTGTGTTAAAACCCGTAACTCTAGTCTGATTATAATTATTAGTTTCAGTTTTTATAACACCAGCTGCTGTAAAATCTACATTCAAAGCTCCACCAAATAAACCATCTATTTTTACTGCCGTCACAACTAAGGCTGCCTTGGATTCCCCATGAATAAAAACTATATCATCGGCAGCTCCTGAAAGTTGGGCATCAACACTTCCATCTGTAGCATCCACAATACTCCAGCCGGAGGGAATACCACCTACTGGGGCATTGGAAACTTTATCTGCTATAGTAGAACCAGATCCCAGCTCTACTCTAAATTCATTTGAAGGAGTTCCTCCACTGGATGAAATTTCTACATCATCGGCATTCTGAGTCACAATAACATTAGTACCAGCTTTTATTTTTCTAAATCTTAAATCAACTCCGGACTTTTCTTTAAAAACCTCAGACCCCGTACCTACGTTAGAAGCTGTATTAGCTTCTCCACTTGATGACGGGGTTTGAGCTTCCCATTTACTAGCACTGTTATTCCAAGTCAGGACTTGACCGTCAGAAGGGGAAGCGGCATCTACATCACTAATATCATCCAAAGCTCCCATCTTCAGAGCTCCACCATTTGTTATCTGGATTTCATTACCGGCCTCATCAGCAAAATAACCTTCGGTTTGACCGCCACCTATATCCTTAACCCAAAAAGTTCCTACCCCGCTTCCAGTTGACGGAGCGGACGAAAGGCTATCCAATACATTAGGTTCACCCGCTATTTGATTTTGTTTAATAGGCATTATTTATCTCCTTATACTTGTATAAAAGTAAAAACATCAGACGCAACTGCGGCAGTTTCGAGCTCTACAGTAGTCGGACTTGTTTCTTGATATCTATCAGTAGCACTTAATAAAGTTGTACTATTAACCATTAAAATTCCATTTCTGTAAACTAGTAAGCGGCCATTACCCACCGTATAAGGCGTGGTAATGTTTAAAGTGGTTCCTGTTACTCCAGTTATATCTTCTCTTGCTACTAAAGAAGGACCACTCTCTACTACAAAAACATCACTAGCTACAGCCGCCGAATTCAATGTTATCGATGTACTAGTGGTTTCTGAATATTGATCAACAGCACTACCATAACCAGCCGCATTCATTAATACACCATTCCTAAATACTCTTAAAGATTTATCTCCCATGGTATATGTAGCCACTGTTAAAACTGTACCAGTTACGCCTGTAATGATATTTCTATAAGTCGGAATACTATCTAAATTAATAAAAGTAAATACTTCTGAAGATAGGGGTGTGGTCTCCACTAATATGCTATTATTGGTAGCTTCTTGATATCTATCAATAGCTCCTCCAGCAGTAGTACTATTAAACATCAGCACGCCATTTCTATAAACGCCTAATTTGTTAGTACTTAAATTATAATCACCACCCGTCCCAATTAATGTAGAAGTCTGACCCGTAATATAATTAGCAAAAAATGCCTCAGGGGTTCCTCCAGTAAGAGCTATAATAATATCATCACCAGATGTAATAACACTAATACCAGCACCGGCTTTTATTTTTCTTAACTCTAAATTACCAGATACTTTTTGTTTAAAAACTTCACCATTACCACTACCTACATTACTAGCACCTACTACATCACCCGTACCACCGCCTCCTATATTAAAGCCGCCTAAACTATCTATTTTAAATGTTAAAACATCACCTACAGGTAAGTCTTGTAGAATTTGTATTTGATCACTTAAAGTTCCCGCAGTTCCTACTTCAGCATACCCTCGACCTAAATGTAAAAGAACTCCATTTAAAAATACTTTTAAAGTACCATTGCCTACTAAATATTCTTCGGCACTGCCGCTATCTCTAGAGTCGTTGGGGAGGGTTATTAAAGCTCCAGAAGAAACTGGGCCCGTAATTTCATTACTATTAGCAGGAGCCCCGGATACAACATCCATTAATTCTGTATAAGCATTCGTATCAAGCGTAGTTCCTATAATGTTTATATTAGCAGTATTCGTTGAAATAGCTGTAACTAAAGTATCACTAGTGTCAAAAATGTTACTAAAGATAGCTGAATCAGGTAAAGCTGAATAAGGTACATAGGTGGCTGTTTCGGGATTAAAGCCTAGAAATTGTGATAGAGATTCTGGAGTTTCATCATTTATTTGTCTTTCTTCTCCAGCTTCTAGTTCTCCTAAACCTCTTAAATATAATTTAGTATCTTCTCTGTAAGCTAGCCAGTAAATATTATCTTCTAGCGGAACACTACCTCTTGAAGCTACTTGATAATTAACTGAAGTAAGGCCCACGCCATCATAAGTTACATTCGCTAATGGATCTGGTATTTCTATATATAACACTTCTCCATTTGCTAGGCTAATTGTACTACCACTGTCCTGCCTAGTTAATTCTAAATCCGCTAAACTATCAAACAATCTCAAAAAAGCAATAGTATCAGATGAGCTGGGAGAAAGGGAGTTATCAGTTATACTTAGTTCACTTCCTGACCAACTAAATCTAGCACTGGAATTTACTCCAGTTAGAACGGACATGCCTAAATTTCTAAATGAAGATTGCAGAGAAACAGCGGCATTTTCATACCAATAGGTAGTACCTTTTATTTCCTGAAAAGAGCTCATTAAAGCATCAAAAAACTCTTTTAAAGTAGAAATGTCTTTATCAGCTCCAGTAAACTGCGTATTTAAGGGCTCTACTCTAGTAGCCCAAGGATGACTATATGTTAAATTACTAGCTCTTCCTAAGCGAAAAAACATATTTCTGGAGTCTCTTATTTCAGTAATAACGCCAGAAGAATTAACATCCACTTCACAAACAGCAACCTTATCAGCATCCCCAGTAAAATTAGAAGTATTAATACTAAGTGCTGCCTTTAAAAATATAAAAGTGTCAACTATTTGAGAGAACTCGGCTCCAGATCCACTTAATGCGGTCTGATCCCAAAAAGCTCTAGAGTCTGAACCACCACTATCTTGATCTATATAAACTTCTACAAAATTAGTAGTTGATGGCGTTAAATTAGTTGTTGTTAAAGCGCTAAGCGAAGGGGCTCCTATAAACATGGTTCCTTGATTGGAGCCTATTATAGCCACTGAACCAGCTACTTGAAGATTAAAAGTCGAAGCTCCTACTCCACTTGCTTCAAACCCAGTTAATACAAAATTTTGCCCGCTCCATACATATTTTCCCAAAGCTGCAAAATCTGCACAAACAAACGCTTCGATGTTGCGGTAATCTGGCAAATCCAACCGTTCTTGAGATATGAGGCGTGTTCTTTGCAATAAAGCCATAATTTTTCCTTTTTCTTTATTCTATCATATTTTTCTGCTAACTTATCTAATAAAACGTTAACGGATCAGAGCTTGTTAAAGATCCTTGATAATCAGGATCATATATAGACGGATCTGCTGACGCTATTATACACTCAAACAAAAATTCCGGAAATTCTATAATAAATCTAACTACTACTCCAGCAGCTAGTAATTTTTTTATTAAATCTTGAGCCGCCTGCCTAGCCTCGGAAGTCCCTGTAATATATACGGGATAATCATCCCCAGTGACTCTAGGAAGTGACGGTTGGTTAACTATATAATTTACCACACTACCAGCTAAATGCTCTTTCTCAAATACATGACTAGCATCAATTAACAAAGTAGAGTTATTAGGTCTACTAGTATAAGATATAGGCCCCTCTTCCGCACTTCTCCCAAAATCAAAAAGCAATTTACCCGGAGCATTAGGAAAAGAAGAAGCGTCTCCAACAGAAATATAAGATAAAACTGATCCAATATTTATATCTGAAGTTAATTCTGATTTTACACCTGTTACAGTATAAAGCTGGCCTACAGGATCAAAAATATAAGCTGATGGAAAATCAGTCTCTATAATATCTCGATCTGTCTGTAAGGAAGTACCAAAACCTAAAATTGAATTGGCCGTACCTCCAGTTACTTGATATTCTGAACTACCTTCTGTAGTATAAAGTACTATTTTTCTTATACTTTCATCACAACTAGCTTCTGCTCTAAGAAACGTGAGTTGAGAATCAATTACTTGAGCAACCTCGTATGCAGTAGCCTTTGACGGATTAATAAAGTCCGTGGCGTGGTTAAAATTAACTACATACAAAGTTCCATCAATAATAATATCTAATGTAGAATTTGCTCCCAAACCTGCAAAATTAAAAATCTCTTCATTAGAAAAAATCCTTGCCTTAGTTTCTCTAGGATGCGCAGATCCTGCTAAGTATCGTCTTAAAACTGGTACCGAACTAGGTATTTTTACTACTATCTCGTTTGGGTTTATTTCATAAACAGATGCTTTAGTTTCAGTCTGTAAAGCTGAATCAAAATTTAATCTAGTTACATAATTCGCATCTCCGCCAGTAATTTGAATAGCTCCTTGAAGTCCGGGAGTATTGGTTCTTATATTCAACCGATCCCCACTAATAGGGTCTATTTTAACACTAGCGGTAATATATGTACTATGTTCTGGATTATTATTAATAAAATTAATGATTTCAGCATTAGTAACTTGCGATAAATCCGCAAATGCGCTAGGTATAAACCTAATCGTTTTGCTTATTCTTTGGTCTACTGTATAATCTAATGTTCTAACTAGGCCCTTAACTATATTCACATTAACTGCCGGATCAAATTCCCATTTAGTTGATAATTCTAAAGTTTCATCATCTATTATTTTAGATACTTTTACATAATGATAACCATCTAAACCATTAGGTCTTATATAATCTCCCGCAGATAACTCTGTTAAAAAATTAGTCCCGAGACCTTTTACAGTAGTCATATCGGCTCTAAAAATAACGGTTCCGCCAATAACCGTTTCTGCCCCAAAATTATAAGTCTCCACATTACCGCTATCTATATTAGCTCTAGTAAACCCAGCTCCCCAAAAAACATCCAAAAGAGAAATTATAGTTTTTCTAACCTGCTTTGGGTGAAAAGACATAACGGGAACTAATTCCCTATAAGTGTCATCGTCTATACCTAAATTAGCAGACCTGTCAACTCCCGCATCACTGCCTAATCTATTTAAATACTTACCTCCGGCAGTTTCGGTAAATAACTGATCTTTAGCTGCCGCAATATTAAATTCCACGTCACTATCTCCTACAGCCCATGCTTGCAGAAGACCTCTGATCATCGTATTAAGCTCCGGTTTATACAAAGAGGGTAATGACTTTGTTAGTCTTTTAAATTTTTCATCAAAATCTGACATATTTTATCCGATTACTATATCATTAACATCTATACGAGCTAACTCGTTGTCTGCGATAATTATATTTTCGTCATGATTGACTATCTCAACGTCATACACTCCAATAACATTTTGTACTGAAGCTATAATCTCAGTCAATACTACATCATCTCCAACACCTCTAGAATTTATATATTCACTAACAGCGTTAGAAACATCACCACTAATTGAACTCAAGCTCTTCCCTTCTTCTGGAGTAACGTTTAAAGTAATTTTCAACTTCACAATAACTGAAGTTAGAACTTCAAATTGAGTTCCTCCGGCTCCAATTCCGGGATAATTTAAAGAATCTCGATCCAACCCATCAATAGTCCATTGAGCCAGCTGTATTAAACCGCTATAATGCTTATAACCATCCACACCCTCTACCTGAATAGTATCAAAATTTAAACCGTTATAATCTCTAATAGCTGAACTCAACGCTGTAGTATATCCAGATACATCAATAGCACTATTTGATAGATCGTTAAAGCTTATAGTATATGGCGATGCAGAGCCTTGTATATCCACTACTACTGCGGGTTGACTAACTCTAAAAGTATCTTCTAAATTTATAGCATTTGTCATATTATCTGCTAAAATAATCTCACCAGTAGTATTATCGTAAGAAGTGATAGTGGTCTTACTTCCCGCATTAAACCCAGTTAAAAACTCTATTTCATGATTTTGAAAATAATTAGGTAAAGAGGAAATCAAATCTGAAGATCTAAAAGTATTATACGGAACTGTTGTGTCTGCTGTAGTAACTTCAGCATCTACAGATAGTTTAACAAATAAACCTTTAGCTAATCCTGCTTTAGAATTGACAGTTACGTCATTAACTGGGGCTCCAACTGGAGTACCAGTAATGCTTATACCTAAACTATTTGCGCTTCCTCCAGTAACGTATACTTTTCCAACACTTCCAGAAGTTTTGGTAGAAAGCTGAACATAATCTCCAGTAATTTCTATAACTTCGGAAGTTCCTTCAATAGAAAAAGTTGTTACATTATAATTATTTATTAAGGCTGAAACATTCTCTGCAGTTCTAGGAACTAACACGTATTCATCTCCCGCGCTTATAGCACCTACTGATGCTGGAAATACGTCAGTGACTGTAAACACGCCAGTAGTAGCATTATAAGAGTCTACAGTTTGAACACTACCTTCGTTTGAACCGCTAGTCCAATAGACCCAAAAATCCTTAAAATAATCATCTATAGTGTATTTACTAGGTATATCGCTAGATGCAGTAAAAGTTCCAGTTCCTCCAGTATCTACTGTATCACTAACTTGCAATTTCACACCAAAAGTTTTATTAGCACTATCGTCATCTAATATTACAACAAGATTTTGATCGGGGCCTAATGTATAGCCTAAGAAATCATCTAATCCTGATCTATCAGAATTTCCAGATATGACATAAGCTAAGTTAGTAACTTGGTTTAAATTCTCAGTTAACTCAAAACCTAACACATTATTAGCACTTCCGCCTTTAACCTGAATAGCTCCCAAATCCCCAAAATTACTAGTTCTAAGTCTGACTGCTCCAGTAGATAGTTCTTCTGATTTTCCACCTAAAATCTGAGAATTAATAGCCGCTACTACTTCGGCAGCTGTCACATTTTGAGCATCTACAAAATCAGTAGCATTTGTAAAAGTAATAACCTGATTTAATACAAATTGGTCGCCTATATTTATACTTCCAGAAAAATTATTAACTGAAACTATTTCTCCAGTAGTATTATCATATGAAGCTACAAAATCAACTTCACCATTGTTATTTCCACCTACCCATTCAATCTGAAAACCTACAAAAAAGTTAGGCTCATATCCTATTAAACTGGACGCTCTAAAAGTATTATAAGGAGCTGATCCATCTCCAGTAGTAACTGAAGCTTCAAACCCTTTATCAACAGCCACTATCAGTGTAGACGTGGCACCTATACTATCAAAATCGAAAGTTTCTAAAACTGAATCAACGAAAGCTCTAGTATCTACCGACCCCGCAGTTACGTTATCTCCTGCAACTAATGGAGTTGTGAGCTCTATTTGACCATTAGTTCTATTTAGAACGTAATCTTTATTCTTACCTTCAGCTAATTCACTAAATTCTATCTTACTAGCTGCTGCTCCAGAAACTGTAGCTCCTCGGTATCCTTCAGTTAAATATAGAATAGTATTACTTTCTATGGTTTCTATTTTTGTCCAAGATCCATTTCCATGACTATCTGCTTTAATCCATTGCCCTTCTTCTAATTCAGATAAAAACGAAGTCCCACTACCTACTACTATAACATTACCACCCGTAAAACTAATAGTCCCAGTCAGAGATACCGTACTAGAATATCCCATAGCTATTGCAGCCGCCCCTCCTAAAACTTGAATTTTAGAATTAGCGCTGTTTTCTAAATTAGAAACTATTTTTAATCTAGAATTATTTACAGACAAACTCACGTTTGATAAATTAATCTCCTGAATCATCCTTGTATAAACTTCATTAGAAGTAGCCTGCGCTGGATTTATGAAATCGTTAGGGGAAAAAGAAACAACTTCTGTCTCCTCTTTATCCCCATTAGCCGCAACCTCTAGCTGAGGAGAATTCCATATAACTATATCACCTACTCCACCGCCTAAATTATTATATGAAGACTCTAAAATTAATTTAGTATCTGATACTACTGTTCTAACTCTACTATAATAATCGTCTGGATCAGAAGACAACTTAATATAATCACCAGTATGAATATACTGTCTAAAAGGAAAACTACCTGCTACAGATTTTGAAACTATTCTAGAATCTCCTGTAACCGTAAAGTCTCCGTCTGTAGTAGTTACTATTTCAGTATTTAAATTAAAAGGCTGTTCTTCACTTAATAAAGAAGCCGTTGATCCATCTTTAGTAAGTAACTGATCATTTTTATATAATTTTAAAGTTCTGACTTTAATTGTAGGAAAGTTTAAAGCTGTTTGAGCGGTTGAAGCTGAATCAATCTGTAAATCCTCATTTTCACTAACTCTTGGAGTTAATATTATTCTTTTTCCATCAGAATCCGTTATAGTTCGAGCTTCTACTAACGAAGCTCTATTATTTATAGCCTCACTAATTTCAGTAGCTTCGGCTCTTCCTACTACAGAAAAATCATCTGAGCTAAAAGTAAAGGTCTCTTCATTAATTCCCACTTTTATAATTAAAGTCTCATTACCTGAAAGATTAAATGGTTCCACGTTCTGGGAAATAACACTAGCTTTGACTAATGGAAATTCTTTTAATTGAAGAAACTGCTCACCACCTTTAGCAGAAGAAATTACAGTCTCTAAGCCCACTGTAGTTAAGTCCGGCTCTAAACCTCTACCATTATCAATAAACACTTGACTAGGGCCATCTGCCAAAGTAACCGGAGTTACAACTTTAGCACTGACAATACTACTATTAGTATCTTCGTCTACTAAACCTATAATTCCAGTTCTAACTGATTGGGTAGTTCCTCTGGAAAGAGACTGAATAGTTTCTCTTATACGATCTCGTAATGATTGATCACTTTCCTCATCTCTACCATTAGTAAAAGGGAGTGGATTAGTAACCGCTGCTCCCGGAAATGGAGGATTGGTAAATTCAGCTATAGCTCCGGCAGAAACAGTATATCCACCGGGCTCCAATGCTGTGACTAACACATTTTCTAAAGTATCTTCACCATCTAATAGCTCTACTGTTTGGTTTAACTCAAACAATATTTGTTCGTTATAATCAGTTTCTGGAATTGCCACTTCGGTACCTGCTTCAATAACTCTAGTACCTTCTTGAGCTAAAATAACAGTCTCATCGGTACCATGATCATTTACTAAAGCAGTATCAAGGGTGATAGTCCAATAGGCTGAATTATCAACCGGGGATGCGGAATAAGCTATGGGGCCTTCTGAATTTACAGTACCCCTGCCTATATATAACTCTCCTGTAGAAGTAAATAAACTAGCATCATCTATATTTAAAGTAAACGCACCAGCAGTTGGCCCGGCTAACCCAGCGTATATTTTAGAAGATATTTTATTAAACCTAACATCAGATATAGTAACATAACCGCTATGAGGGAGTGGTGCAAGCCTAGTTAAATTATACTCTTTTGCTTTTTTATCAAGGTCCTCGCCTTCAATTGTATCCAAATAAAACGCTCTTAAAATATGTAGCATTTGAACATATTGCTGATAATCTTCTTGAGCTGCAGCTTCTAAAAGTGTTAGCACTACTGACCCCGGATTAAAATCCGTAATAGGTGTTTCCGTAGCCATCTTTGCAGCCATGCTAGATACAATCTGAGAAAATGATTTCAATTGAAAATCGGCCATATTATAATCCTTTATATCGTAACAGCAAATTGAAGTGGTATTTGTTTATCCGTGTTTTTTATACGAACTTTTAAAGTAATCAAAGCGGCAGAACCGTCTATCTTAACTTTAGCATTAACCTCTTCAAATCTAGTATCCTTACTTAAAGATCTTAAAATCTGAGTTTTAATCTCAAAGGCATCAACAGTTTTAGTACCAATTGACAACCCTGTTCCTAAAGAAGGATGATATAGTAAACTTCCGGGTTCAATAGCTAATTGAATTTTTATAGCTTGGGCAGCATTAGCTCCTCCTGCTATTAATACAAAATCATTAGTATTATTTAAAATCAAATCTCCGCCATCTGATAATTTTAAATCTACACCTAAATCTTTCTCTGTTTGGGTTAGACTTTTAGTAATTTGAGATTCGATATTGGTTATTGTTGGCATTATCTATTCCCTACTAAAATAATATCACCATACTTTTTAATGTTAGTTCCACCTTCTGCAGAAATGTATGGAGGTTTTAATCTATTTAAAATCATTAATTCAGGCCATCTTAAAGGATCTCCTAGCTCTCTAGCAGCTATCCTCTCTAAAGTATCATTGTTTTCTATAGTAACTTCTCGAACTGTTTGCGGTGTTTTAAGATCAAATCCTTCAGCATTATAAATATTATTAGTGTTATTTGTAACTTCATCAGCACCTGTTTGAAATATTTCGTTAGTCGCCATAGTTTGATTTAAGACATTTTCTGTATTAAAAATTTCAGAAATTAAAATATATTCATCTTCAGTAACTTCTTTTAAAGGGCCTGCGCTTTGCGTTGGAGTACGCTTTTTTATTGCATCATAAAAAGTATCACCTAATCCTACAGAATCATTAAGATTATCTCTTAAACTTACTGCCTCGCTTTTAATAGTCTCTAAAAAACGCCTTGGTATTGGGACTCTATTATCGTTATTGATCTGATCTCTAATAGTCTGCTTTCTAGAATCAGTGGCGGCTGCTGCTTGTCTTTCGGTATCATTTGTAATATCTTTTACTCCAAACGTTCCAGCCTCTTCCACGGTTAAAGCGATTCCTTTGGCAGACTCAGCAATCCCTAAAATTTCGTTTGTTGCATTGCGGTATAGTATAGAAGGTAAAGCTAAGGTAGACGAAAGGCCGTCATTAAAATCTTGCAGTGCTAAGTTAGCTTGCCTTAACGGGTTTATAAAAGTTTGATCTATTGCTTGAGATATGCGTTGTAAAGTTCTAAAGCCTTGATTCATAGCTTGCCTTGCTTGCTGAATTGCTGCAGAAGCGTTTGCAGAAATGTTTTGGATAGCTCCAAAAATACCATATTCGGGATCTTCCGCACTACCAAATAGTGCGTTTAAATTACCTATAGCTCTAAGTGTTATTGTGTACTGGTATTCCATAGGTCTTCTAGCATCCCTATCCATAGTAAAATCCATATGTTCTACTATTAAACTTTCTCCGTCTTTTTCATTAATCCAGATTAAAAATAAATCACCATCTCTATTTAATTTTGTCTTAGCGTATCGAAGAAAAAATTGTCTTAATCTTAAAAATTCTTCATAACCAGAAATAGTTTTAACACCATCAGCTTTGGATCTACCACGCTCATCAACTCCAGCAGGAGGCGATGGAGCAGAAGTCCAATTTAAAGGATTAAGATCAGCTCTAGGAGCATTTGAATTTCCTCTATCTCCGGGGAATACTCCAGTAGTACCTTGTATTATAATATCTTTAAAAACAACACCTTCGGATTCTACAATAATACCTCTACGAGTAGCAGAAATGTTAGTAGAAAAGTTTTCTTTTTGTTTTATGGACGTGGGAGCGATCTGTAAGTAAAACGTAGCATCATCTAAATCCTCAGGCCATAAATTAACTAAAGCTGTAGTAAATCCAGATTTTACTGAATCTCCCGTCATAACAGTAAAACCATAGCGTACTCTTCTGGTTTTAGTTGCGTTACCTACCCAATTTTCTGATTCTAAACGACTTGATCCCCCAAATTCTTTTTTAAAAAGCTTAGTAGCATTGCCGCCCTTATAAGCCAAAGCCCCCGGAGTAGCAAGACCAAATATGTCTTTGAAACTACTAATAAAATCTTCAGCTATATCTATCTTACCTATATTAAATGGCATTTTTTATTCTTTCTTTTTATTTTTTGTTACAATCTCTATTATATCATAGTTTTTAACTCATATTTAACTATTATACTGGTAAAATTTCTAATATACTAGAAAAAGCGTGTGCTACGCATGGTATTAATATATTTCCAACTTCTACCGGAATTCCCACACTGGCGGCCACATCTAATAAAATATTAATAATTAAAGACAATCCCGGAATTTCCGGACTTAAATTAATAATACTATCTATAATTCCAAAAAATATTTGAAACGGAGCCATAATAAACATCTTTAAAATAGCAATAAATCCAAGAGGGTTAACCTTTATTAATTGACCATCAAAATCTAATTCAATAGTATTTGTGATAGGGTCTAATTCGGCAGTTCCCGGAATAGTAATACCTAACACTTCAATATCTGGCAATGGTGGCAAATTTGGTACTCCACCTAAAAATCCATCAATAAATAAATCAATAGTAGGTAACGAAGGAGGAAAGTCTGGATCTGTTGGATCTGGTATTGGTAGCCATTTTAGTACTAAATCTATACCAACAAACATGGAAGTCATTGCCCCTAAAAGCAATGCTGGTAAACCACCTCTCGCATTTATCGAAGGCCATAAAGGTAACGATCCTTCACCGCCTATACATTCTAAACATGGACTTACGAAATCTGCAGGTTCCGGCACTAAATTCCTCCTGAAATTGTTTGTAACAGCGTTTTAATTGCCGTTATAAGCGCCTTAATAGCCGTGTATTGAGCCGCATTCTGCGGTGGTGATGTTGGGAGTAGTAAATTTCCAATATGTGTCTCTGTGGCCATCTCTGTGATTAAGCCCTCTAACTGAGTTATTAGCTCTATAACTTGCTCTACTAATTCCGTAGTATTACGGCCTAGACCAACTTTTCCATTAGATATCTTAAGTTTTCCACCTACAGAATCCTCTAGTTCTATAGAATCTGATGAACCATCTAATTTTACTATTATTCCAGATTTTAATAAGATAGATAGCTTCTCGTTTAAACCATCTAACTCTTCAATAATACTATCAGTTCCAGCAGTAAATGTTATTTTTTTATTCGCCTTATCTAATTTTATAGAATTAACTAAAGCTCCCGGACTTGAAACGTCTACATAATCTTCCCTAGTCCCTAACGCCCAATTCTGCCCCGGATCATTTGGCTTAACATTGGCATACTGTTCTATAGCTACCGTCTTATCAGCCCTATTTAATTTAACTACTTTATTTTCTTTGTCTTCTAAAGCAAAAGCTCCAGTATTATCTATTTTTACGGAAGTGGGGGCTGTAGCGGCATTAGTAAATAAACCTTTTGCAGATCTTACGCCCTTATAAATTACAGATAATTCGCCATCTTTATTTATTTCCCATTGAATCCCTCTAAACTCCCCCTGTCTATGAATGCCTTTAGAGCGTTTCGCTCCCGGCATTCTAGGATGGTTTAAACAACCAATTATAAAAGGCTTATCTAAACTACCATTTATAGAACCTACTACTACATAAGATCCATTTTTATTAGTAAATTGGTTTTTTATATTTAATTTTTTAGAAAAAGCAACTTCGTTAGCCTCTAAAATGAACTCACTAAAATCAGTAGTACCATATACATCAACTAGGCTTAATAAATTAGTATAAGTACTCCTACCGCCATCCGCATCATCTACAACAACATCATATTCTACAAACTGCTTGGATTTATTACTCAAATCATCCACATAATGGATTTTATTAACCTGACCTAACATAAACTGTAAGCCTTCACTATAAACATCAGACTCATTAGGATCTCTTCTTAATCCAAAATAATTTGTTATATAGGAACCATCGTTATTTTGAGGCATTATTTATTCCTTTTATCAGTTCTAGTACTTACACCTTCCAAAACTGAAGAAACTATTGATACAGGCTCTTGCTTAGTTTCTCCAATAAAAGAAGCCCTTCCTCTTTCATCCAAATATTTACCTCTAGACACTCT
>Ga0180433_10004236_pt1 | contig 20306 bp, 16 predicted proteins | sample SS_ome_8_FD_132980 | JGI IMG/M metagenome (GOLD analysis project Ga0180433, IMG submission 132980) | Hypersaline lake sediment archaeal communities from the Salton Sea, California, USA - SS_1_D_1 metaG | ecosystem: Environmental > Aquatic > Non-marine Saline and Alkaline > Hypersaline >... | reverse complement strand
GGGGGATGGATCGGGGGAAGCCCTTTTTTTCACCATACCGGAAAACACCGATGTAATAAGCATAATAAACGGGTCTGCGGGAAGTGACGAAACCTTTTTTAGAAATAACAGGGTCAGGAAAATGCTCCTAAGCCTGTATGTGGGAGTGAGCCCTGAAGCTCATGTGTCGGAAATGGCTGTTCAGTATTTCGCCTTGAAGTATGACAGGGACTTTGTTATTGAGTTGGCAGACACGCAGGATGAACAGGATTTGAATCTTCCGATGGCGCGGAAGGAATTGATTGAATTCAAAAATAGTGTTATGGAACTTTTTGAAAGTGAAAAGGAAGCGGAGGTGGGAACGCCGGCGGATGCGGTTCATTATATTTTAAGGCTTGAGATACAGGACGTGTATAAGGGTTTGGAAACAGAGGATACCTGCCTTGCGGAGATCAGGATCGAAGAAGGCTTTGAGTCGATCCGTTCCATTTATTTGGGTGAAGATGAGAGCTCTGTTCTTATGGATACGGATAAGGAGATAGGGGTCATACTTGACCGTGATAAGGAAGCGGTTTTTCAGATAATCAGCCAAACGGAAGACAACCAGTGGATTATTTGCGTTAAGATGCCCAGAGAGCATGAAGGCCGCGTTGAGACTGAGTATGTGCTCTACAATACGGTTGCCGCGAAAAAAATAGATAAAGAGATTTTAGGTGAACATGTGTCGGAAATGTACGGCTTTATTAAAAGGGACGGAAAAATATTTCTGGAGTATTTTAATTCGAGCACCTCAAAAATCGAATACCTGGATATGGAAGAGGTCGATTTGAGGTAAAGTCAAAGACACAACCTGTCTGTGATTTGCTCTTTTCAGATCAATGAATATGATAGGAGTCGGTTAGGATCAAATGAAGAAAGGAGTTATTTATGAGGAGATTTACAACCATTTTTTCTGTTCTTTTCCTGCTGGTTTTTATCCATTTTTCCTTTGTTTCGTGTGCCAAACAGGAAAAAACAGTCCAAAAAAAAGTAATCCAGATCGGCGGAGAGGAAATCCAGGAGTGCAGGGAGGCTGTTTACAAGACCAGAGAATTCAGGGGCCGTGAACGCACGTATCTAACGACAGATTTTTCAGAGATCGAGAAACCTTCCTCTTTGGATGTGTTCACCACACATTTCCACAATCCACCCGTTCGCCAGTATTGGACAGGGACCTGCTGGTGTTTTGCCACCACCTCTCTCATGGAATCAGAATTGAAACGTCTGGGGAAAGGGGAAATAAAGCTTTCTGAGATGTTTACTGTTTACTGGGAGTATGTTGAGAAAGCTCGATATTATATCCAAAAAAAGGGAGATATGCACTTTGGCCAGGGTTCTGAACATAATGCGGCGATCGCCCGAATGAAAAAGTACGGAGTTGTTCCCGCTGCGTTTTATACAGGCCTGCTGCCTGAAGAGACCGAACACAATCATGGTGAAATGTTCCGGGAGATTAGAAATTACCTGGGTTTCTGTAAAGAAAACGAATACTGGGATGAAGAGAAAGCTCTTTGTTATGTGCAGCAAATACTGAATAAATATATGGGAAAACCTCCGGACTCTCTCGAGATAAACGGCCGGAGCATGACTCCCGTGGAATACATGGAAGACGTTCTGCAGCTTCCTCTTGACGATTATGTGACCTTTATGAGCCTGAAATATCTCCCTTTTTACACACAGGGTGAATACAAAGTGCCTGACAACTGGTGGCACAGCGATGTGTACTATAACGTCCCTTTGGATGAGTTCTATGAGCTGATCGTCCAGTCATTTGAAAAAGGCTATACAGTAGCCCTGGGCGGTGACGTATCTGAACCCGGAACAAGCGGAGAGGAAGGATGTGCCATCATACCATCTTTTGATATTCCGTGTGCATTGATCGATCAGGACAGCCGTGAATACCGATTTGACAACAGGACCTCTACGGATGACCATGCCGTTCATGCCGTCGGGCATACAGAATTGAACAGCCGCAATTGGTTTCTGATCAAAGATTCAGGAAGCAGCTCTCAAAGAGGCGCCTTTAAAGGCTATACTTTTTTCAGGGATGATTATGTAAAGCTCAAGATGCTGACATTTATGGTTCATAAAGATGCGGCTTCAGAAATCTTGGCCAGGTTTGGAATGTCCGAGTGACTCAGAAGTGCAGATACTCAACAGCATCGATTTCCATGTAATAGTCTGCTGAGTGAGGTTTGATGCGTTTTATTGTGTTGGTATCTGTGTAGTCTCTAAACACAAGCCTGATTTTTTGAGTCCTTGAGATTTCTCCGAGTTCAAAGGTCTCGGGGCTTTGAAGGCCGCTTCCTGTACCTATGTGCTGCCACTCTCCATTCTTATCCGCGGCAAAGAGGGCGTAGTTCATGGTAGGGGGAAGAATTCCTGACTGCTGCCGCCGGGCATAAACGGCAATATCAGCCCCGTTATGGTTTTCCGCTTCCAGTTCCAGGTCAAGAAAACCGAAATATTCGATTTGTGTAAAGCTGCCATCCGGTTTGTTAAGGGACGAGGATGGATTTCTTACCCCATCTGTGGTCTCAAGTATCCTTGTCGCGTATTTTTTGCTTCTGCTGTCAAATCCTCTCTGGTCTATCTGATCGATATTTTCAGAAGTGATGATTCTCGGGCCGGTACTTCTGGTATTTGAAGGATTTATCCTTTCTTTGTCTTCCTGAGAGGATGGGGAGGGATTCAAAGTGAGGCCAATCCTTTTTTTACTTTTTCAAGGTCTGCATTGGTCAGGACTATGCTGGATCTTTCACTTAACCGGGCTCTTCTTTCTTTTTCTTTTTGAGCAAGTTCAGCCAGGCTCTGTGGAAAGGCAAGAGCTGTGCACACGAAGAAACAGAGGAGGCCCACAATGATTTTTTTCATATCTCTTCCTCTTTATAAGATAAGGAACTCTGCTTTTATGTCAACCTCGGGATGATTTCTATCTTATCTTCCTCCTCAATATTATAGCATAAGAAGGATCATTTTGCTTGGCCCACACATTTTTTGGATAAGCCCTATTAAGAAGAGTCCAGCTTGATATTGACTGAGGCCGTTTTTCAGTATACTATCATTCATAAGAAGGACAGGTTCTGTGCATTTTATTAACCTGAATAGGTCAAGTTAAAATTTAGGAGGGTTAAATGAAGAAACCTTCTTTATTGAGAGGGATTTTCATCCTATTTTTTCTTCTCGTCTCAATCCTTATTGCCAAATCCTTGGTGGTTAAGATAAGAGTTACGCATTTAAGAGCGGAGCCCCAGTTCTATGCTCAGTCCCTTGCTGTTTTGAAAGCCGGAGAGACTGTGGAACAACTCGAGACAAAAGAAGGCTGGATAAAAGTAAAAAGTTCTCAGGGAATAACAGGGTGGATGCATTCGAGTGCTGTTAAACCAAAGGGATTGGCCCTGTTTGCCTCAGCGGATTCTCTTAAAACCGATGCGTCCGCAGACGAGGTGGCGCTGGCAGGAAAAGGATTCAACAAACAGGTGGAAGGAGAGTACAAGGCAAGGAATCCGAACATAAGCTTTGCCATGGTTGATAAGATGCTGCGGTTGGAAATCTCTCCATCCTCTATCAAAACTTTTCTCGCAAAAGGAAAGTTAGGGGAATTCGGGAGGGAAAAATGAACTACAAAAAGACTCTGGTTCTCTTGGCTTTTTCCCTGTTTTGCGTTTTGTTTTTTCTTCAATGTTCTGTTATGGAGGAAAGCGCCGGTATTTTTGGAAAGGTAAGTAAAATAGTCACGTCTGAAAAAGATACGATTAAAGCTGTGCGATCAGGATTCGGAGATATATCAGAGGAGGAAGAATATTATATCGGACGGGCTGTAGCGGCTATTATTCTATCCATGTATCCAGCTTACCAGGACGATGACCTGACCCGTTATGTCAACAGTGTTGGCATGGCTGTTGTCTATCACTCTGACAGGCCTGAGACTTTTGCAGGATACCATTTTCTTGTGTTGGATACAGAGGAAGTCAATGCTCTTTCCGCGCCCTCAGGTTTTATCTTTATAAGCAAGGGTTTGTTGAAAAGATGCAGAGACGAAGAAATGCTGGGGTGCATTCTGGCTCATGAAGTCGCCCATGTTCAGGAAAAGCATGGTCTTCAGGCGATAAAGAATTCGCGCCTGGTGGATGCGTTTGCCCTTATCGGAGAGAAAGCAATGGAAAAATACGGGCCTGAACAGCTGGCAAAGCTGACAGATGTTTTTGAGGATGCTTTGGGAGATGTAGCAGGAAAGTTGATAGAAAGGGGATACGACCGGAAATATGAATATGAAGCTGACCGCCTTTCTATAGAAATAGCAGAGCGGACAGGATATGATCCTATGGGGCTTATTGATTTTCTGGAGACAATGCGACAGGATGCTTCTCAGAGTGAGGAAAAAGGATGGTTTAAAACACATCCCAGCGCCGGGGATAGAATCGAGCGTGCCCAAAAGGAAATATCATCATTGAGTTTTATTCCTGAGAAGGTATCGGCCCGGACAGAAAGGTATGGAAAGGCAGTTCTGGGGCTGCGGTGATCGGCTTTATTTGCCCTAAGCGGAGAAGGAACCATTAAGACAAGGAAACGGATCCAGGCCCTTCTGAAAGGAAAATTGTCCCGGGGTATTCTCATCGGCATCGCATCGTTTTTAGTAATTCTGGTGCTTTATGAACTCCGGCTTTTTCAGCCTTTGGAACGGAAGTCATGGGATTTAAGGCTCAGATTGTTTTCAAAGCCTTCTCATGCAGATGAAGATATCGTTCTCTTTCTGATCGATCAGTACAGCCTGGATGTCTATGAAGAACAACAGGGGCTCCCATGGCCCTGGCCCAGAGAGATGTATTCCTATTTAGCGGATTACTTGGAAGCCGGAGGGGCAAAAGCTGTTTTTTTTGATTTTATATTTTCCGAATCTTCATTTTATGGAGTGGAGGATGACCTGAGGTTTGCTTTGTCACTAAAGAAGGCTGGGAATGTCTTCCTTCCTGTATTCTTAAGCAGGGCCGACAAAGGGCCTGAAGAATCAAATACAGAGCTGTTAAAACCCTATTCACTGGACGTATCGGAAAAACAGGCTGAATCTATTTATCCAATGAAATCAGCCTCTCTTCCTAACAGAGAACTGCTTTCTGTGGCAAAGGGAACAGGCAATGTGCAATTTTCGCCTGATGAAGACAGTATTTACCGCCGGATCCCTCTTCTCTTTTCGTACAACAAGATGATTCTCCCCGCCCTTCCTTTGGCCATAGCTGAATTTATCGGAGATATCCGGATAGAGGCCAGGAAAAACGGGAGTATCTGGCTTGGCAAAAGAAACATTCCTTTGGACGACTCGGGCCGGATGGTCATCAAATACCATGGGCCTCAGGGTACCTATCCCACATATACTGTGGCTTCGATCATCAATTCATGGGCTCAAATAAGGGAGGGAACAGATCCCCAAGTCTCTCCGAATGTGTTTTCCGGAAAGGTTGTTTTAGTGGGCTCAAGCGCGCCCGGGATTTATGACCTCAGGCCTACTCCGTTCAGTTCAGTCTATCCGGGTGTGGAGATACAGGCAGCGGTTTTGGATAATATCTTAAACCGGGATTTCATCTCTTTCCCTGGAGAAATGGTCGTATTGTGTTTGATTCTCTTTTATGCTCTTTTTACCGGAGTGGGGGCGTCGGTTTTGCGGCGTTCCTGGGTCATCGGCCTTTTTTTTATCCTATGCCTGGTTCTTCCCGCAGCATTGTCATGTCTCTTTTTCTTTTCAGGGTACTGGCTGGAATTTGCCGCACCTGAATTTGCCGTTGTCACGGCTTTTATTAGTGCTGCTCTGTTAAATTACAGCCTGGAAGGGAAGCAGCGCCGTTTCATAAAAAACGTGTTCCGTTTTTATCTTTCTCCCTCTTTGATCGACATGATCGTCAAAGACCCGGAGCTCTTAAAATTGGGTGGGGATAAAAGAGAGATCACTTCTTTTTTTTCCGATATACAGGGATTTACCTCTATTTCAGAAAACCTGAGCCCTGAGGAACTGGTTGACCTGCTTAATTTATATCTTTCGGAAATGAGCGGCATCATAATCAACTACAACGGGACTTTGGATAAGTATGAAGGAGATGCCATCATTGCATTCTGGAACGCCCCTCTTGAACACGCAGAACATGCTGTGAATGCCTGCAGAGCTGCATTGGATTGCCAGAAGAAACTCAAAGAGATGGGAAGTCTTTTTAAATCAAAATACGGGCATGAGCTTTTTGCGAGGATTGGTATCAACACAGGCCCTGCAGTGGTAGGGAACATGGGTTCTCACAGACGGTTTGATTACACAGCCATTGGGGATACCGTGAACCTTGCTTCCAGGCTTGAAGGCGCATGTAAGCAGTACAGAGTCCCCATTCTTATTGGGCAGGATACCTATTCAGAAGTAAAGGAATGGATTTTGACAAGGGAAGTCGATATCATCAGAGTCGTTGGAAAAAGCAGGCCGGTAAAGGTATTTGAAATCATTACAGAAAAAGAAAAGGCCACAGGAGCCCAACAAAAGCTGGTGTCCGATTTCCAGGAAGCTCTTACGGAGTATAAAAATCGTGAATGGGAAAAAGCCGCGGCTTTGTTTCAAGGAATTAAGGATGATGCATTGGCTGAATTATACAAAGCAAGGTGCATTGGGTTTATAAAGAATCCTCCGCCGGAGGAGTGGGATGGAGTGTTCGGTTTGAAAATAAAGTAAAAGGAAAAAACACAAATGAAACTTACTTTTTGGGGTGTCAGGGGCTCTGTTCCTGTAAGCGGGAGGCATTATGTCAAGTATGGAGGCCACACCCCATGTGCCTCTCTTGTTTCATCGAAAAAGGATTTGATTGTCATAGATGCGGGAACAGGAATCATGAGGCTGGGTGAGGCGCTGACGGAAAAAAAGGACAAAAAATACGTTCATATCCATCTTGTTTTCACTCATTTCCATATTGACCATATTATGGGACTTCCCTTTTTCCCACCTCTTTTTTTAAAGGAAACCAAGGTCTCGTTTTATTCTCCTTTGAAATCCGGAGAGACTCAAAGGTTACTCAGCACGTTGATGGGGGGGAGGTTTTTCCCGATTCCTTTTGATAAGACAGGAGCTGAAAAAAAATTCGTGAAAGTCCCTTCAGGAGATTTCGCTATAGGCAATGTTCGTATTTCTCATATTCCCCTAAATCACCCTCAAGGTTCCTTTGCCCTCAGATTTAGCGAGAAAGGCAGAAACATTGTTTTTGCTACGGATACGGAACACCCTGAAAAAGGCATGGATGAACAGTTGGTTGCCTTTGCGCAAAAGACCGATATTCTTATTTATGATGCCACATTTGCTCCGGATGAATATAAAAAGGGCCGAAGGGGATGGGGTCACAGCACATGGGAGCAAGGAACCAGAATAGCAAAAAAAGCCGGTGTCGAAAAATTATATCTTTCTCATTTTAATCCTTCTCATTCAGACAAAAAAATTGATAATATAATAAGGAGGGCGAAAGAAGTGTTTCCTGAAACGTATGGAGCCAGGGAAGGGTCCTCCCTGAGTTTAAAAGGCGGCTCATAAAAAGGGAAACAGGAAGAAGTTAAGAAGAGAATGTCCTATCAAAATCTTATCAATACAGGGGTTTTAGAATTATTCCTTGTCGTTTTTGTTTTTTGCCTGGGGCTTGTTCTTTCTTTTCTTTTTGGAGTTCTTAACAGGAAGTATCTTCTGTCAAAAGGCAGAAAATCCGGAGTATTTCTTTCAAAGATCATATCTCCTCTGACTTTTCTCATTGTTGTTTTATGTGTCAGGCAGGCAGGTCTCGTGCAAGGCCTTCAATTAAGCCCCGGTTTTCAGAAATATGTTGATGCGGCTGCTTATTTTTTTCTTTTTTTCTTTTTGGTCCGGTTGCTGGACGCTTTTCTTGTAACAAATTATGAACGCCGGGGAAAAATAATTCCTCTTCCCCGGATTCTTCATAGGTTTCTACTGCTTGTGATTTATCTTGTTTTTTTATTCGTTGTTTTAAAAGGAGTAGCCGGTGTTGATATAACGCCTCTTCTCGCTACCTCTGCTATCCTGACCATGATTTTGGGCCTGGCACTTCAGGAGCTGTTGGGTAACATCATATCCGGAATATCCATACATATCACAAAGGCATTCTGCAAGGGAGATTGGATCAAGTGCGGAGACAAAGAAGGCCTTGTCATTGATACAAACTGGAGAGAGACCAGGATAAAGGACCTTTATTCAAATATCGTGGTCATTCCCAATCACTCCATCTCTTCGGATATTCTCATCAACTATTCCTGTCCTGATAAAAGGACGGCTTTAAAAATCCCTGTCAAAGTGAGTTATGAGGCCCCGCCGGAATCTGTGATGGAAGCGCTGAAGGAGGCAGCCTTGGATATGCCGGAAGTCTCAAGAATGCCTCCGCCGGAAGCCTATATCTTGGGCTATGAGGATTTTGGCATATCTTATGTTTTAAAATTCTGGATAACGGATTTCAGTAAAAAGTATCATGTGCTGGGAAAAGCAGGAAGGCTTATTTGGTATAAATTCCGGAGAAGAAGGATCGAGATCCCTCTTCCGTTGAGCGATAAGGTCCGGAATGTTTTTGAATATCTATCAAGAACAAAAACCGGAGAACCTCCCGAACAAGAAGAGGAGGTGCTAAAATATCAATCCCTTTTGAGTTCTTCTTTTTTAAGGTACCAGAAAGGAGAGCAAGAGGGGAAGCTGATCGTATCCGATGAGGAAATTAGAAAATTAGCTTCTTCCGCTCAAAGGCAGCTCTATTCTTCAGGAGAAACACTTTTTGAGCAGGGGGATAAAGGAGAGAGCTGCTTTCTCGTTATATCAGGAAAGATCAAGGGCATTGTGACTTATGAGGAAAAAGGAAAGAAATATACGTCGGAATTTACTGTCAATCCGGGAGGGATTTTTGGGGAGATGTCACTTTATACGGGAATGCCAAGGACCGCAAAGGGGATAATTGAAGGAGAGACCCAGCTTCTGGAAATAGGAGCCAGGGATTTTGCTCTTCTTTTATCCCGGAATCCAGCCCTAGCTGAGATAACAGCCGGAATAGTGAGTGAAAGGAATAAAGAAAACATTGGTTTCCTTAAAAAGATCAAGGAACTTTCAGAAAAAGACATAAGAGACAGTTGTGATAAAATATCCCTGTTAGAAAGGATGAAAAAATTTTTGTCATTTCTAACTGTAAAGAAATAAGACCATGAAATCCAAAAGAAGATTGTTGCTTTCTGTTGTGATTTTCTTTTTGGTTTTTGTCATCGGTATTGTCGGGTTCAAATTTTTCGGAGGCGGGGAATGGTCCTTGTTGGACAGCCTTTATATGACCATCATCACTATTTCAACCGTAGGATATGAGGAGGTCATAGATCTCAGCGCGAATCCAGGGGCGAGGATTTTTGTGGTTGCCTTTATTGTTTTGTCCCTGGGAACCATTACTTTCGCCATATCCTCTATCACTGCTTTTATCGTGGAGGGGGAATTAAAAAATATTCTCTGGAGAAGAAAGATGGACAAGAAAATATCAAAGCTAAAAGATCATTACATCGTCTGCGGAGCCGATGAAACCGCTCGTTCGATCATTGATGAATTGATTCTAACAAAGAAAAAATTTGTTCTTATAGATCCCTCCCAGGAAAAAATCGAAAGGCTTTTGTCATCCGGCGATTTTTTGTACCTAACAGGCGATTCAACTGAAGATGAAATGCTTCTTTCCGCTGGAATAAAAAGGGCTAAAGGAATTATTCTTTCCCTCCCCAAGGATGAAGAGAACCTTTTCGTGACTCTGAGCGCACGCAGCCTTAATCCGGGTATAAGAATAGTGAGCAAGGCCATAGATTTTAAGAGTGATAAAAAGATGAGAAAAGCGGGCGCTGATTCTGTTATATCACCCACTCACATCGGGGGTATGCGCATGGTCTCTGAAATGGTCAGGCCGGCCGTGGTCACTTTTTTGGATATGATGCTGAGAGACAGAGAAAAAGTCCTGAGGTTTGAAGAGGTCTGTGTAGAGGAAGATTCCGGCCTCATCGGAAAGAGACTAGGTGAATGCAAAATAAAGGAAAAAAGCGAGGCGCTTTTAGTCGCTGTCAGAGATAAAATAACAGGGAATTATCATTTTAATCCGCCTGAAGACACGGAGATAAAAGCGAACGATATCCTCATTTTTATTGCCAGTCCGGAGATGATTAAAGAGCTTGAAAAAAAGATATAATGCTTTTCAATCCTCTGTGAAAAACGGAAAGGAGGAAGTCATGCATTCCAGGAGATTGTATTTGTTTTTAACCATATCCCTTTTCTTAGTATTGGTGTTTTGCACGGGGAGTCAAACAGAAGTGACGACGGGAACTCTTCTTAAAGAGATGACAGATCTGTGGCGGCTTGCTGAGTATCCGGAGCCTGAATACCGAACAGTTCAGTTCTCTTCCTATGACAGGCGGAGCACAGTGCCCGGAGGGCCGGAATGGTTTTCGAATTCCGATGGATTCGGAGGGGAGCCTATCCCGAATTTTGAACAGGTCTTAGAAGAGCCGGATGAGGAAGGAATAGGAGTGTATTTGATGGCGGATGTCAAAGGCCCCGGTGCCATCGTACGTTTGTGGAGTGCGGCCATTTCCGGTGAAATCGAGCTTTTTCTGGACGGCGGATCTGAACCGGTTTATAAAGGCAGGGCAGATGAATTTTTTCATTCCCCCTTTAACCATTATCCCGAATCAAAACCACTTCAATCCGATCTTTTGAATGAAACCCTTTACCAAAGGGACGCCTCTTATTTCCCCTTTCCTTTTTCAAAAGGGATGCGTTTGGTCTGGACAGGGGACTTGGAGACCCTTCATTTCTATGAAGTCCAGGTCAGATTGTATACAAAAGGAACTAGGGTCAAGACCTTTTCACCAAAGGACTTTTCACAATACAGTTCAGATATAGAAAAGGCCGTATTCATTCTTTCTGACCCTGACCATAATTTACAATCCCTCTCCAAGGAAGAAAAGATATCCTTTGATTCTCTATTGGAACCGGGGCAGAAAAAAGAGGTGCTTTCCCTTAAAGGGCCTAAAGCGCTGGAAAGATTTGCTGTGCAGCTTCATGCTGATGATAGGGATAAAGCCCTGCGCCAGACAGTGCTCCATATCAAATGCGACCATCATCCCTGGGGGCAGGTCCAGTCTCCTGTTGGGGATTTTTTCGGAGCAGCACCGGGAGTGAATCCTTATGCCTCTCTTCCCTTTAGCGTTTATCCCGACGGCCAGATGGTATGCCGCTTTCCCATGCCGTTTGAGGAGGAATGTCAAATTATTCTGGAAAACCTGGGGCAGCAGGCTGTCAGAGCCGAAGGGAGCGTGCTTCCGGCTGACTACAACTGGAAGAAGGGCCGCTCCTTACATTTTAGAGCCAGATGGAGAGCTGATCATAACATAACCGGATCAAACAAAGACGTCCAGGACCTTACTTTCCTTATGGCCTTCGGCAAAGGATTGTATGTAGGTACAACATCCTATATTCTTAATCCCAATCCCGTGCCCACCTCATATGGAAACTGGTGGGGAGAAGGGGATGAAAAGATTTTTATCGACGGTGAAGAGTTTCCTTCCGTGTTTGGGACCGGTTCTGAGGACTACTATAATTATTCGTGGTCGTCCCCGGACATCTTTTTATTCCCGTACTGCGGGCAGCCGAGAAATGACGGACCCGGAAACAGAGGGTTTGTGACGAACTTCCGCTGGCATATTATGGACTGCCTGCCTTTTAAAGAGAATATCCGTTTTCTTATGGAGCTCTACAGTCATGAAGTGACGCCGGGTATGTCCTATGCAAGGATCGGATATCATTATGCTTGCCCTGGGATCACGGATGACCACAGCGCTGTCATGCCGGATGATGTGAGAGAACTGGAACTGCCTGAGAGCTGGATACCTGCGGCTCGAATGGGAGCCCGGAATTCGGTCATCTATCCATCTGAAGATATCATCACTGATGCAAGCCGCACAGCCGTTACAGAAGGGAGAATGTGGTCGGAAGGCCGCATTTTGACCTGGAAACCCCAGGGGAAGGGACATTCAAAGGAGTTTGCGTTTGAGGTTGAAGAAAAGGGAACCTACCGGATATATGTTACGGCAGGATTGAATCCGAGTTCAGGGAGAATATCTTTCCAGGTAGACGGAAAAGAAGCGCTGCTGGCCGGAGGTGAAAGAACAGCAGATCTTTACAGGCCTTTTCGCACTCTTCTCCGTAACTTCCGCTTGGATGACAGGGAATTATCTCCCGGAGTTCACCATCTCGGTTTGGTATTTGAGGAGGCTCTGCCCGGGATAGGAGAGCCCCAAGTCACCGTTGATTTCATATGGATCCAAAAGACAGGTGAATAGAGAGAGTCCCTGCAGTTTATTCTCAGATGTCAGATGAGGAGCGTCATCTGCGGAAGTAACGCCTTTGCATGCGCGGATTCCTCCGAAAGAACTCTCTCCTCTCCATAAGTCTTCTGGTCCGTATTGCCTGATTCGCAGTCTCTTTTAATGCCGTGCGCTGTTCCGGAGTGAGGATGTTTGTTATTTCTTCTCTTAATGTCATCCTGTTCAAGGCCATGTCTGCCCGAAGTTCAGCTGATCTCATAAGTAAAGATTTGATTTTTTCATAATCCCGGTTTTCCTCATCTCTCATGTGCTTCCTCAGTTCAAGCTGTGTGCCGGCAATATCGCTTCTTAATTTTATGGTCTTTTCTTCCATGGCAAACGTTAGCTCTTCTATTTTATCCAGCTGTTCGTCCGTTATTTTGAGTTCATTCTGTTTTGTTTTGAGGACATCCAGAAGCCTATCCGGACCAGTCCTCATTATGTGCCTGTTCCCTGGCCTGGTCATTTGCGGGGATGCCGAAACACTTGCCGCAAAGAAAAAAAGGCCTATGGAAAGGGTGATCAAGGTGTTTATTTTCTTCATTTTTTTTCTCCTTGTTTTCTTTTCATTTCTTCACCATTTAGACGCTTGAGAAGCTGTTTTTATTCCCGATAGTAAAAATTTAGTTTCTTGTTTAGCCTAATCCTTTTTGTGTGCGGCAAAAAAAATTTTAATTTTATTCTCTTTATCCGATATAATAAGAACTTCAATGAATACCGCCATTTTTTATGAATAGGTCAAGCTATTAAGGAGTATATAATCAGGGAGCTCGTTATTATTTCCGGTTCGGTAATAGCCCTGATTCTCTACCTGTGGTTCGAAAGAGCCTCATTGTACAAAAGAACAAGAAAAATACCATTGAGGATTTGTGTCACAGGGACCAGAGGAAAATCCGGGGTGGCCCGCCTTATAGCCTCCTGCCTGAGTCAAGCTGGCATACGCGTTCTGGCAAAGACGACCGGTTCGAAACCGGTGCTTATTTTTCAAAACGGAGAGGAAAAGCTGATCAAACGAAGGGGGCTCCCCTCAATACTGGAAGAGAAAAAGGTTGTCCGCATGGCTGTTTCCAGGTCCGCGCAAGCTCTGGTCGTTGAGCTGATGTCATTCAGTCCTGAATCTTTAAGTGTTGAGAACAGGCGGATGCTCAGGCCTCATGTGCTTGTCATAACGAATGTGAGGATGGATCATACGGCTCAGTCGGGAAAATCAAGGGATGAGATAGCTGATAATTTCGGCCGGTCCATTCCAGACGCTTCAACGGTTTTTATTCCGGAGGAGGAATATTTTCCTGTTTTTCAGGCTGTGGCAGAGAAGAGAAAGGCCCGGTTGCTCAGAGTTGGATCATACCGATCCGCAGATGAAAAATCATTTCTGGAAAAAATCTCAAAATCTGAATTTATGCCGAATATACGCCTTGTATTAGCTGTTTGTGATTTTTTGGATATTAAAAGAGAGATATCTTATTCTGGGATAATAAAAGCCATTCCAGATAAAGGGAGCCTTAAATTTTGGAAGGCTGACTTCACTTTGCCTAAACGCAGCTGGGACCTTATTAATGCTTTTTCAGCTAATGATCCAAGGTCAACACGTGATGTCATGGATAAGCTGCTGGAAAGCAAAAAAATAAAGAATGACCGGTGGATCGGGCTGTTCAACATAAGAAAAGACAGAGGAGACCGGACGCATCAATGGATGACAGCTTTTAAAAGCAGGCTTTTCCCGGAATTTCAAAAAATTATTTTTATAGGGGACCAGTCAGAATTAGTCAAACGAAAAATGGAAAGGTTCATAAAGGACCAGGAATACGAAGCGTTCAAGAATATGAGCGCCAAACAGATCATGTCTCGAATTTTAGAGAAGGAAAAGAACAACTGTGTCCTGGTGGGATTGGGGAATATCGGTGAGGTCGGGATCGATCTTTTGGACCACTGGGATACCATAGGAATCCGTCATGACTTATGAAACGATTTTTATAGGGCTTTTGCTTGCTGTCCTCTATGTTGAGATATTTGACATTTATCCAGGGGGCATAATTGTTCCGGCTTATATGGCTCTTTATCTTCATCAACCGGGAAGGATAGCGGCAACCGTCGCGGTTGCTTATTTGAGCCTTTTCTCCTATAAGCTGCTTTCCCGTTATGTGATTCTCTTCGGAAGAAGAAGGTTTGTTATGGTCATACTCCTCGGTGCATTATGGGCACAGATTTGGTTTCTTGTATGGCCGGAGATCCTCCCCCAGCCCATAGGGATGAGGACCATAGGATTGGTTATCCCCGGTCTCCTCGCCAATAATATGGAAAAACAGAAGCATATTCTGACTTTAGCTTCCTTGATTACTGTTGCTGTCGCGACCTATTTTCTTGCCAGAGTTGTGGGTTGGCTAGGATTATGAGCAAAGGCAGCCAGATCATCATCCTTATTTGTCTTATCAGCATCTTTTTTTTCATCGTCACTTTTTCTATACCCTATAAGGGGAAGGCGGACTTATATGCCATGATGATGAAAGCATCGGAGAACATGGAGGGAGCGATCCATGCTGTCAGAGATTGCCGGATGAAAAGGGAAATCAACATCAATACGGAATTTGATATAAACCGTACCGGGATAATCGGCAGGGAACATTCGGTCATAACCACATCTGTAGGGAATCTGGAGGCAAAAAGGACCACCGCGAATCCCAATTTTGCGGGTCTTATGGTCGGGCTGATGCATGAAGCGGGGGTCAGACCGGGTGATGCCGTGGCCTTGGAGGCTTCAGGGTCCTTCCCCGGCTTGATCATCGCTGTTTTTTCTGCAGCAAAGGCCATGAAACTGAAACTGATTTATATTGTATCACTAGGGGCCTCACAGTGGGGGGCTAATGAACCAGAGTTTCACTGGCTGGAAATGCAGGATTGCCTGCTGGAAAATGAAATCTTTGACTTTGAACCGGCTGCGGTTTCCATGGGAGGGGAAAATGATGTGGGTGAGGGCATGGATGCAGAGGGCCGGATCCGGCTTTTACGGAGCATTAGAGAGAGTGGGGATCTGTTTGTGTATCAATCTGATCTAAGACGAAATGTTGAGCAGAAAATATCAATTTTCAAAAAAAAGGCAGGTGAAAAAGAGATCACAGCTTTTATAAACATAGGAGGCAGTTTTTCAGGGTTGGGGATAGATTCGGATATTCTTAAAGTAAAACCGGGGCTTACTGATATTAAAAGTTACCCGCCTCAAGAGAGAAGAGGCCTTGTGTTCGAGATGGCAGCCCGAGGTTATCCTGTGATTCACCTCCTTTATATCAATGGGATTGTACAGGAATACGGGCTCCCCTGGGACCCTGTGCCTCTTCCAGAGCCGGGAAAAGGCGCGGTTTATGAATATGTTAAAGAGAAAAGCTGGGAATTTCTCCTACTGGCCTTAAGCTATTTTACGGCAGTGGCTGCTGTCGTGCTTTATGGTTTTTACTCCCATTCCAGGCGATCCGGTAAAGCTTCTGCCGGATTGGACAAATAAAATCCCACTCCGTTTTTTATGACATCGGAATATTTAGGAATATGATTTATGATGATCCCCTTATCAGGATGCTCGGCAGTCCACAATTCCGTGATCTGGAGAAGTGATGAGGTATGTCTTCCGACCCTCTTTTCTATGGGCCATCCGTTTTTATCGATTTTTTCGAACAAAAGTCCGTGTTTGTAGGCTTTTACCAGGAAGGCATCCCTTCCTTCAAGAAGCAGTTTTCTGTTTGTCCTTCCTCTGCATGCGTCCAGCATGGGTTCAGGTGATTCAAGGAGAAGGGGAACGGCCTTTGTATGGTCTCCTATTTCGCGATGAGAAAGCCCATGGAGTTCAGGGGGGGAATTTTCCATTCCAATGTTAAAGTCTTCAGTGCCTGAGATCATCATTGACGCCATAGCAGCAAGGTCCTGTCCCCTTTCATGGGCTACGATGGTGCTTATCACTGGATACTGAAGCTCTGCTTCATGCAGATCGACAACGATGTCGATCTTTTCTTTGCGGATCAGCTGTGTTATAGCAAAGCAAGTTTTTTCTGTCAGAGTTCCGTTTGGCCTGCCTGGAAAAGCCCGGTTCAGATTCCTTATGTCAACATAAGCCAGTTCTTGATGGCTCGGATAGTGAATATAGACCTCAGGGTCCGGCCACTGGTCTAGAGGATTAGACCATCTGTCTCCCATGCGGAATTTTCGGCCTCCCCAGTTAGTCGGGATTGTATAATCAGGGGGGTAGGCTCCCCCCAGTCTTGTGACCGTAGAAGCGCTTCTATTGGCTGAAAGAATAATGAAAAGGCGCCCCTTTTCCAGAACAGCGTTTTCAGCAAAGATCCATGCTGCTACGCGGCCTGCGGGTTCCTCAGGATGAGTTCCGCCAAGAATCAGAAGGGAACCTCCAGGTTCTTTCCCTTCTGCGATATACACATTGGAGTCATTGATGCCGCCTTTGATCCCGGAAAAATACTGGCCTAGTGTTCTTACCTCTTTTACTCCGGGACTCAATACAACCGGTTCTTTCATGTGCCGGCTTTTATAAAAGCTTATTCCCGCAAAAACAACCATACTGGTACAGAGAAGCAGTAAAATTGCTTTTCTGATTATATAAATTCCACTCTTTTTCATTTCTTGGTCCTATTTGAGCCGCAGTAGCCGCAGGATAAAAGGTATCAGGATGATAATATAAAGGAGTTCATCCTGCCATTTTCTGCTTTTTAGGAGATTCCAGATGATGATAAAGGCGATGTAGGCACTCAGGGCATAGTACAAAAACGTGATAATCATATTCTTTTTATCCTTTATTATATCATGGTCAGAAAACTCAGTTTTTTACTGTATACGACCATAAGAATGCCAACGACCATTATGATAAATACAGGGATCACACAGTATTTCAGCATGTTTGGATAGGATTCTTCCATACCAACGGTCTCCTTTGCCAGGCGGCCGATTATGGCTGTAGGAGGAAGGGCGTCGCCGAGAGGCCAGATGATACTCATGCCTGCAAGAGCAATGATTGGATTAAAGCCGATGGTGTTGAACAGAAGGACCAGAGGAACTCCGAGTACCGGGGCCGCCCCCCACATCAGAACCGCTTCCGAAGCCGGAAGCACGAGCGGGAGAGTGAGAATGACCGCAACCAGAGGAAGCGTAACGATTGTGATGGCGATGAGACCCCGCACCCCGGTTAAAGTCATGATCTGCACCAGGACGCCCACACAGGTAAGGGTTCCGATTAAAGGCAGAAGCTGATGGATCGTATCTCTTGAGATCTTCAGAATATCCAGCTTTTTTGGCGATAGAGAGAAAATCAAACCTGCTGAAATCATAAACATCATGGGAAGTCCGATTACCGGAAAGGAATGGGGCTCTATTCGTCCTGCAAGAACAAGGAGAAAAAAGGCCATAAACGGAATTATGATTCGAAACCAGTTCATCTTACCAGGCGGCTCGGGAAGCTCGATCAAAGCTTTTTTCAGGTCAACAGGTTCTGATTTCCATCCAAGGATGAATATGGTTAAAAGCCCCAGAATAACACAGGGAATAAGAAGCGGAAGGAAAAAGCCGACATAAGGCATGTTGACCCCTGCGGCTGTAAGCATAGCCCAAAGGCTTACCGGAGGAGCAGCCGCTCTCAAACCGGCCAGGATAAAAATGATGGCTGTAATTCTGGGCCTGCTCAATCCCATAGCGTTCAAGACAACCGAGATGAGACCCCCCATTATGAGTACCGTGACGCTGCCGGCGCCGGTAAGGGCTCCGGGAACAAGCAGCAAAAACGTTATAAGAACAAACAGTATGGTTTTTTTTCTATAAAACCTGGAGAGGATCCGGCGAACGACAAAAGAGACACCTCCGGAGTGCTTTAAAAGATTCATAAACAGTGTTGCTGTGATAAAGATTAGAATGATATCGAAATAAGTAAAGGCTCCCTCTACCATATGTCTGACCGGGAACCCGGCACCTCCTGCTATGGCCCCGGTAACAGCAGCAGTGAACATGGAAAGTTCGGTTGATATTTTGAATGCCCTCGCCCCTATGTATGTCACGATCATAACCGCGAGGATGATTTCTGCAGATGAGAACATATTCATTGAAGGATAATAATGTATGGGAACAGATAGGAAAAATCAATAAAAAAGAGATTGAATTATGAGGATTTGAATATTAGAATTGGTTTTGATGCTTGCTAATGATAAAAACGGAGGAGTCATGAACGACAAAAAAGTCTTAGGCAGAAGAAATTTTCTAAGGGCTTCCGCTTTGGGTATTCTCGGTGCCGGAACCTCCTTGAAAAGCAGTCCGGTGAATACCGGGAAGAAGGATTTCTCTGCGCAGGATAATGAATTTCCGAAAGTATCTCAGTACCGCACTCTGGGGCGTACTGGATTTAAAGTGTCTGATATAGGAGCGGGGTCTATCCAGGATAAAGGAGTCCTTGGAACAGCCCTTGATGCCGGTGTTAATTACATAGATACGGCAGAGCAGTATCCGGGACACCATAAAGTGGTGGGTGAAGCGATCAAGGGGAGAGAGAGAAAATCGCTTTTCATAACCACCAAGATAGAGATCAAAAAGGACAAGTCCAAGCAGGGTTTTCTCCAGCGTGCCAGGAGATGCCTGGAAGAGCTGGATACAGAATATGTGGATTGTATTATGATCCACATGGCTGAGACTGTCGACATTTTAAAAACCCCGGGTTTCCATGAGGCTATGGCCGAACTTAAAGCGGAAGGACGGGTTCGCTTTGTGGGAGTTTCCAATCATGGGTCTTTCTGGTTCAGGGACCCTGAGGAGACTATGGAAAAAGTCCTCCTTGCCGCAGCTGAAGACGGGCGGTTCGATGTGTTTCTTATGGCATATAATTTTCTTAAGATGGATCAATCCCAAAGAGTACTGGAAGTCTGCGGACAGAAAAATATTGGAACGGCCATAATGAAATCTACGCCTATAGCCATCTATTACAGCTTAAAGTCCAGCGTGGAAAAAATGGAGAAAGAGAACAAAGAGGTGCATCCACTCTATAAAGACGGATTAAAAAGATACAAGGATAAAGTCGACAGAGCCGATGATTTTATCAAAAATCACAAGTTGGAAAATCCAGAGGAAATAAAAGAAGCGGCCGTAAAGTTCGTCCTGGACAACCCCAATGTGAGCACTGTCTGTTGCCTGGCAAAAACGTATGATGAACTTGAGCGGTTTATCAGCCTTTCGGGAATGCGGCTCAACATGACCGACAAGGCGGTGCTTTCAAAATACGAGCAGGGCTGCGGTCATCTTTACTGCCGCCATGCCTGCGGACTGTGTGAGCCGTCCTGCCCTAGTGGAGTTCCGATCAATACCATACTGCGTTTCAATCATTACTTCAATGCGCAAGGAAGGGAGAGGGAAGCCATGCAGAAATATGCGGCCATCCCAGGAGCAAACGCAGAGGCCTGTAAAGAATGTTCCGGCATGTGCGAAAGAGCCTGTCCTTACGGAGTGCCTGTTCAGGGGATGCTGCTGGCAGCCCATCACAGCCTTTCTCTGGAATAACGGGTGATGGCCCAAAGCGTGAAGAAGCCGCCTCTAGACCATAAATGATGTGGTTCATCACAATAATGAGGACCTGCTATGAAGAATAAGTGACCATTCCGCAGCATATCTCCGTCCTCGCTCCACCCATCCCCCCGTGGGAAATCCCTTCCGCTGCGGGCTGAGACACGCCGCTCCATCACTTATCTTTGATTCATCTTTTCTAAATCCAGGGACTCATTTTTGCGAGGAATCAATGATGTATTGGCATATGAGATGGTTCTCTTTTTTCGTTTCATGGCGTATAATAGAAAAACAGAGAAGAAAGGGAATGCATAATACTTATGCATCATATTGTTTTTCAGGAAATGCATTGAAATATAAAGGAG
>Ga0180433_10004235_pt1 | contig 20307 bp, 27 predicted proteins | sample SS_ome_8_FD_132980 | JGI IMG/M metagenome (GOLD analysis project Ga0180433, IMG submission 132980) | Hypersaline lake sediment archaeal communities from the Salton Sea, California, USA - SS_1_D_1 metaG | ecosystem: Environmental > Aquatic > Non-marine Saline and Alkaline > Hypersaline >... | reverse complement strand
TGGCGAAGAATTCCACGAACTTCCCGTTGACCGTCACCTTGAAATTGTTCCAGCCCGTATCCCGGATGGCGCTGTGCTGCGTCCACCCTCTTAGACAGTAGGAAGACTTCACGTCGACAATCTTCCAAACCGACCAGCTTCGGGTGTCGGGATCGACGTCAAAGTAGAAGTAGGTGCGAAAATTCTCGTTGCCGCCGAAAGCAGCGCCCACCGCCAGCCCGGACCCGCCCGGCATGATCTTGACCTGGTACGAGAAGTTGTTTCCGAACTTGCCCGCGCTGTAGTAGCTGGTGTTACGGCTGTTCCTGCCAAGCTTCAGTTTGTACACCTGATCCTGGGCCACCCAGGTTCCCTTGCCTTCACCCTTGACCCAGAACTGCGCCTGGTTGTCGTTGAAATCTTCATTAAACGCTCCGGCCGTCAGGGTGGCGCTGACCGTGGTGGTCTGGTTGCGGTTGATGGTGACCGTCTTCTGCCAGTCGGCAAATCGCTCCTTGGTGAGTTTGAGCGTGTGCTGTCCCACCGGGACGCCGGTCACGGTCTTGTTGGTTACCCCGCGGTTGACGCCGTTGATCCATATCGTGGCGCCGGCGGGCGTTGAATTGACCCGCAGCGACCCGGTGTCGGCGATGGTAAAGGCCGCGCTTTCGCCTGAAACCGAGGAATCCGTGGCGCAGGACACCCGCACCTTGTAGTTTGAGCTGTCCTGCATCGACACCGGCACCGTCCACCCCGTGCTTCCCGAGTTGGACGCGGAAGCGGCGATGGTCTGCACGACACTGCCGCCGCGCAGCAGCTCGACCTTGACCTGGCTCAGGGTAAACGACTCCATATCACCGGATAGACTGACCGCTCCCGGAAAATGATGCGCCCGCTGGTTGTCCCGGCGCGGCGTCGATCCGCTTAACGTCTGGGCCTCGATCTCCGAAGCGGCTGCCTTGACATCCACGGCGCCTCTGGCGGTCCGTCCTGCGCTCCGGCCGGAAACCCGCAAGCCGCGCGCCGCGTAAGAACGGTGCATCCGCAGCCGGTTCATCCGCGCCGCGGATCCGCTCATGCCGTTGACGTTGGCGGCACGCATGTCCGCGCGCAGCTGCGCCTGCGCGGCCGCGCCGCCGCCGGTCGTCCAGGTGATCGACACCGATTGGCCTTTCGCCCAGACCGTGGCCGCCGTAGGATTGGTGACCGTTATCGTGTGCGCCGCCAGGGTCAGGGTGACATTGGCGGTCTCCTTCTTGACGACGGTAACCGACTGCTCCACCTCGCCGTACCCGTCCTTGACCAGCCGCACCGTGTGGCTGCCTTCATCGATATCGGAAAGCGTGCAGTTGGACACCTGGCCGGTGTCCGCGCCGTCCAGAAACACCTGCGCGCCCGGAGGCGTGGAGTTGACCTGGATGCTGCCGGTCTTCTCGCCGCCGCTCAGAAGCAAAAGCGCCGCCGCGCCTCCCGCGACCACGACACCGCCCAACACATAGAGCATCAGCTTGCTTTTTCCCTGCTTCCGCTCCGCCGGCTGATAGGCATAAGCCGGGGGCGCGGCCTGGGGCGCCGGAGCCGGCCGGACCGCCGGGGGTGGGGGCGGAGGCGGCGCCGATTCACGCCGCACCTGATCGAAAAGATCCCGGTAGCCCGCCGGATAATCCGAGGTCACTTCACGGCCCGGATCCTCCTGCACGATGCGCCGGATCCAGTCCTTTGCGCTCTCTGATTCCCCCAGATAGAAGTTGCACAGCGAGAGATAGAAGTAGGTGTCCACCAGCATGGCCTTGTCCTTGGTAAGGATCAAAACCTGCGAGAACCGCTCGATGGCATCCATATACTCGCCCTGTTGATAGAGCTCGGCGCCCTGCCGATAGACATCGGCCGCGCTCTGGCCGGAATCAACGGCCGCCGGAGAGAAGGATGAGTTCAGGATAAACAGGATGAAGATCCCGATCGCAAAACGCACTCCTCCCTTGGATTGAAAACATTGAACAGACATGTACTCCCTCCCCAAAAAATCTCATGTATTTCTTCCTGCATGAAGTGATAGAAAGTATAAAAAAACGAAAGAGGAAAATCAAATCCTCTTTTCCAACAGGGGGGATAAAGGTGTTTTTATGAGAGATTCCAGCAGAAAACACGTCTCATTTCGGCGCCCCGTCGACAACAATGCAGGATAGGGAGCGGTACCGTTGAAACGAAGGATCGGAGATCCAACGGAGAGCATTTCGCTCCCTCGTATTAAGGAATACGGCAACAATTGATAGCCTTTGCAGGAAAAATGGATCGGGGACGGGTCAAGGTCGCCGTGGCGGCAAAACGGCATGCGGTGAGGCGTGCCAACCCGCCCTCGTATTAAGGAAGGTCGATCCGGATGCAAAAAAACTGACGGGGACGCTGTATTACTTTCAGCAAAATAAAACCAGACAAACGGCGTCAGCGCAATCTGGTTGAATGCGTCACGGGCCAAGATCAGGACGGCCGGCGAGGAAGCAGCTCGTGAGACGTACTAAGGTACGTCGATCGGGCCGCAACGAAGTCGACGTTCTGAGATTGGTTCGCCCGAAGGGGAAAAAAGGCCGATATAATAAAGAGGTCATTGAGGAAGCGCCACAAATCTTACAGTAAAATACGATTCACCGAAATCACAACATGAAAGATACAGAACTAACCGTATCGGCCTTTTTTATGACACATTCAACCTATTTGAATTTTTGGATGCGATGATTCTGCGAATCCAATACATAAACATTCCCCAGCGAATCCACCTCGACCCCCTGCGGATTGTTGAACTCTCCGTATCCGCTGCCGAGCTGCCCCCATTTCGAGACGAACCTCTTCCGGGGCGTGAACTTCTGGATCCGATCGTTTCCCCATTCGACCACATAGCTGAAGCCGGCTTTGTCGAAAGCGATATCGTAAGGATAATTGAACTGGCCGTCTCCGCTCCCCATTGTCCCCCACTGTTCGACGAAGGATCCCCAGGGGGTGGTGACGCGGATACGCTGGTTGTTCTTGTCCACGACATACAGATAGTTGTCCAGCGGCCCGAAAGCGGCGCCGAAAGGATATTGATATCCGCTCCAGCTGGAAACGAAAACTCCTGCGGAGGTGAATTTCTGCACCCGGTGATTGTTGTTGTCCACGACATAGACATATCCCGATTGATCCACGGCGATTCCGGCCGGGTAACGAAACTGACCATTCGCACTTCCATTGGAACCCCATTTTCGGATATAGGTCCCCGTGTTGCTGAATTTCTGCACCCTATGATTGTAGGTATCCGCCACATAGATATAACCGGAATTGGGATCTCCGCATACTCCCCACGGAGAATTCAATTGGCCGTTTCCGGATCCCAGGGAGCCCCATTGGGTGACGTAATTTCCGGTTTGGCCGAATTTCTGGATCCGGTGGTTTCCCGTATCCGCGACATAGATCCGGCCGTACCTCCCGAGTGCGATGGCACGCGGGTAGTTGAACTGGCTGCTTGCGCTGCCGTATTCTCCCCAAGTGGTGTCCAGGACATAATTTTCCTGCGTGATGCAGAACAGATCGGAATAATCAAAAACGCTGGGTTTTTGCGCGGCCGAGACCATGACTTTGTAATTCGCTCCATCCACCAGCGTGCTGCTGACCGTCCAGGAATAGATGCCGTCGTTTTCGGTGCTTGACACGATGGTACGCACCCGGGAAGCCCCTTTATAGAGCTCGATCTTCACCGTGGTCACGTCCTGCTTGCCGGCGTTCGGTTTCCCCGGATCGGTAACGGCCGTCGTGGTCCAGCGGATAGTGACATCCTCTCCGAAATCCCATACCGACACCGAATTAGGCTGTATGACTTCGAGATTCATCTCCTTCAGCGTGAACGCGACCGTCGTCCGCTCTCCCGACTTTATGGTAACGGTTTTCTGCTGATCGCCGTAGCCTTCCTTGACAACCTTAACCACCCGGTTTCCAACTGCGACATTCTTGAACAGATAATTGGTCTTTTTCCCGGTGTCCACGCCGTCGATAAAAACGGACGCCGTCTGGGGGGTCGAATCGACCTTGAGCGATCCCACCTTGGCGATGGTGAAATTATCGCTTTCCGCATACACAGCGGCATCGCCGGGACAGGAGATCCTCACTTTGTAATTCGATCCCAAAGCCAGGTCGGAAGCAACCGTCCAGTTGTGGCTTCCGTCGTTGGGGGTGCTGCCCACAATGGTGCGAAGCGCGCTCCCTCCCTTATAAAGCTCGATTTTAACGTTGGACAGGACCATGGGCTGAATATTGTTCGGACCAGAAAGATTCGCGCCCGGGAAATGGAGCGTGTTCAAATGCCGGCTGCGCGGGTTGTTCAGACTTGATCCAGAGGTTTCAGCCGTTCCGGTATCGGCTTTCGCTTCGTATTTCACGGTTTGTTCCTCCCGGGAACGAAGCGTTCGTACCTGCTGATCGATCGATCGCTGCGACGGACTCCTGCGAAACATGCGGAGCCGGTTCATACGCGCTATCTGACCGGACGGATTGACGGTCGAAAGGACTCCCCGGTTCTTTGCGATCGCTCCTCCGTAGCTCCCGGAACCGGCGTTCGACTCCCACCGGATCGTGACCTGCTGTCCCGTGCCCCATGTCACCCCCGAGGCCGGCTGCGTCACCGTCAGGGTGTGCATCATCAAATTTCCACTCACCATCGCCGTTTCTCCCGCGGTGACCGAGACGCTCTGTTCGAACTCCATGTACCCTTCCTTGACCAAGCGAACGACGTGACTGCCGGGAGCGATGTCGCTCAAGGTGCAGTTGGAAACATTTCCCGTATCGACCGCGTCCAGAAACACCTGAGCGCCGGGGGGATTGGAATTGATCTGGATGCCGCCGGTCGTCTCCTTCTCCTCCTTAAAGACGAAGAAATAGAGGGCCGCGCCCGCGACAAGGGCGCCGCCCAAGGCATAGAGCAGAAACTTGCCTCCGCCGCGTCTCCGGGGGGCCTGCTGATATACGACCGCCGGCGGATTCGCCGGCTCTCTCGCGGGGGGGGGCACCGCTTGGACGGCGGGCGGCGGCGCCGGCCGGCGGCGCATGCGCTCGCGCTCCATCAATTCACTGGCTGCCTCCCGCTTGGCCTGATTGAAAAGTGCGATGTATTCTTCGGGATACAGCGCCGTGGCTTCCCTTTGGGGATCGAGTTCCAGCAGCTTCTTGATCCAGGCCTTGGCGATATTATGATTCTCCAGATAATAATTGCAGAGTGAAAGGTAAAAATAAGAATCCGTCAGCAAGGGCTGAGATTCCGTCAGAATCAGCACACGAGACAATTTCGATATGGCCTTGACGTATTCTCCTTCGTTGTAGAGCTCTACTCCCTGCTGAAATACCTGATCGGCCTTTTGCGCCGCCGGAACGACGCCGTCAAGATAAGCACCATTCAGGATAAGAATAAAAAAACACGCCAATGAAAAATAAACCAGCTTCCGAGAATGAAATATCCCCACGCGCATGACGACCCTCCTTTTGCCCGGGAAGCGCTTTCGCCGCCCGATTGACGTAAAATCCCTATAAAATAGATATTACGCAAAAAAGGATAAAATGCAAATGATGAGGGATTCGGAGGGAGACACGGGTCCCCGAATAGAGAACCGCATCTATTCCGGTATTAAGGGCCGTGTTCCGGCGCGCCTTCGCAAAAAGACGCCTAAAAAGACCGCAGGGTAATCAACTCTTGCGCGAACGCTGTTCCTTGACTTTTTCCTTCAGGTCTTTCTTCTTGGCTTTCTTTTTGAATTCACTGTCGACCAGCTCAAGAATCGCCATTTCCGCGCCGTCCCCCTTGCGGGGACCGAGTTTTACGATCCGGGTATAGCCGCCCGGCCTCTCGCTGAACCTCGGGCCGAGATCTTCGAACATCTTCTTGACCACATCACGTTTGTAAACCACTCGCAGAGCCCGCCGCCGGGCATGAAGCGTGTCCTTTTTCGAAAGGGTTATCAATTTTTCCACCATGGGCCGCGTCGCCTTGGCCTTGGCAAGGGTCGTCTGTATCCGCTCTTTTTCCAAAAAAGATGTCACCAAGCTGCGCAGCAAGGCCTTTCGCTGGGCCGAATCTCGTCTCAGTCTCTTGGTGTTGACCAGGTGTCTCATTCTTCCGCTCCCTCATTCTCCGTCTCTTCCGCTTTCTCCCCTTCGATCTTCTCGATCAAATTCGGATGAAGTCCCAGGTTCAATCCCAGTCCCAATTCCTGCAGGGTCTCTTTGATTTCCATCAGCGATTTGCGTCCGAAGTTCTTGGTTTTTAACAGTTCTTCCTCGGTCTTCTGCACGAGGGTGTATATCTTTTCAATACCCGCCGATCGCAGACAATTGTTGGATCGCACGGACAGTTCGAGATGATCTATGGATTTAGAAAGGATCTCGATCTGAGACATGTAAGGGATCTCCGTCCTGGAAGGAACGGGCTCCCGATCCGCCGGTTCATCAACGATATTGAGGAAAATAGCCAGGTGATCTCTCAGGATCTTGCTGGCTTGGGCCAAGGCGTCCTGGGGAGTGATGGCGCCGGTCGTCCAGATCTCAAGCGCCAGTTTTTCATAATCGATCCGCTTTCCGACACGCGCGGGGTCGACCCGATAATTCACTTTTAATACCGGTGAATGCGAAGAATCAAGGGGGATATAATCCACGCTCAGATCTTCCTTGAAATTCTGATCGGCGGAGACATAACCCCGGCTGTTTTCCACGATCATTTCGATATCCAATTCGCCGTCTTTATCCAGCGATGCGATGTGGATATCCGCGTCCAGAATCTCGATGTCCGCATCGGCGGAGATATCTGCCGCGGTGGCCTCCGCGGGTCCCTTGACCTTGAGAGTCATCATCTTCGACTCACGGCCCTCCAGCTTCAGCGGTATTCTTTTCAGATTAAGGTTTATATCCGTCACATCCTCCACTACCCCGGGAAGGGTGGAGAACTCATGCAGCACCCCTTGAATCCTAACATTGGTAATTCCCGCACCCGTGATGGATGAAAGCAATATCCTGCGCAGGGCATTACCGATGGTGATGCCAAATCCTCTTTCGAACGGCTGGGCTGTGAATTTTCCGTATTTCGCCGTCAGCGTTTCATAATCGCATTCCAGATATCTCGGTCTCTGAAATCCTGTCTCGATCATTCTTCCTCCTTTTCCGGATCCATAAGTTCCAGAAAAACCCTCAGGGCAGTTGAGAAAAGGTTTTCCCCTCTCCCCGGCTCTATTTTATATCACTTGGAATATAGCTCGACGATCAAATGCTCTTCCACGTCAATTCCCACATCTTCGCGCGTGGGGGAAGATACGACCCGAACTTCCATATTGTCCCGATTGACATCCAACCAACCCGGTACGTTTTTGGTTTGATGGAATTCAACCAACGCTTTGAAATCCTCATTTTTCCGGGCTTTCTCACGGTAGGAAAGAACATCCCCCGGTTTCATCAATTGCGAAGGGGATGACGCTTTTCGCCCGTTAAGCGCAAAATGACCGTGCGTGATCAACTGGCGGGCATGTATCCTCGAATGCGCAAATCCGATCAGATACACGACATTATCCAAACGCTGTTCCAGCATGGAGAGCAGATTTTCACCCGTGATCCCCTTGCGACGCTCGGCGCGTTGAAAGAAAAGCTTGAACTGCTTTTCGGACATCCCGTAATAGCGTTTGAGCTTTTGCTTTTCCCTCAGCTGGATGCCGTATCCAAGGATTCTCCGACGGGCTCGTCCATGCTCTCCAGGAGGATAAGGTCTCCGTTCAATGGGACATTTATCGGTCTCGCATTTATTTCCTTTTAAGAAGAGCTTCATCTTCTCAACCCGGCAGAGGCGGCATACTGAATTACTCGATTTAGACATTCTTCTCTCCTATCAAGCTCATCTCGTTAAACTCGGCGTCTTTTCCGAACCCTGCATCCGTTATGCGGAATCGGGGTTACGTCCCGTATGGATTTGATCTCCAGGCCCCCGGACTGCAGTGCTCGGATAGCCGATTCCCGACCGGCTCCGGGTCCCTTGACTTTCACATCCACATAGCGCACCCCATAGTCCTTGGCTCGATGGGATACTTCCTTGGCCGCCAACTGAGCGGCAAACGGAGTCCCTTTTCGGGCGCCCTTGAATCCGGCGGTCCCAGAGCTTGTCCAGCAGACAACGCTTCCTTTTTGATCGGTTATCGTTATGATTGTATTGTTAAAAGTCGATTGGATATGGGCGATTCCATATCCGATATCTTTTCTTACTTTTTTCTTTTTGACTTTCCGTTTCGGTCGTGCCATCGATCACTCCATTTATTATCTGTTGATCCGCTGTCCACGCGGTCCTTTCCGGGTTCTGGCGTTCGTTTTTGTCCGCTGTCCCCGTGCAGGCAGACGCCGCTTATGTCGAAGTCCCCGATATGAACCGATATCCATGAGGCGTTTTATATCCATTTGGATCTCTTTACGGAGGTCTCCTTCGATCTTCTCGGTTTTTTCGATGATCTGACGGATCTTGTTGATTTCATCTTCGGACAGCTCTTTGACCTTGCGGTCTTTATCGATTTTGGCCTTTTCCAGAATCTTGATGGATTTGGTGCGACCGATACCGAAAATATACGTCAATCCGATCTCTATTCTTTTTTCCTCTGGAAGCGTGATTCCTGCTATTCTCGCCATTTTGACCTCATTTAACCTTGTTTTTGTTTATGCTTGGGATTGCTGCATATCACTCTGAGAGTTCCTCTTCTTTTAATGATCCGGCAGTTGCGGCACATTTTTTTTACCGATGCTCTTACTTTCATTGTCCACCCTCTATTTGTAACGATACGTAATTCTTCCTTTGGTCAGGTCATAAGGGGAAAGTTCCACCAAAACCCGATCCCCGGGCAATATCCGGATGAAATGCTTTCGCATCTTGCCCGAAATATGCGCCAGGATATGATGCTTATTCGCCAATTCCACTCGGAACATGGCATTGGGAAGCGTTTCCAGGACTGTTCCTTCCGCTTCGAATACATCCTGTTTAGGCATGCCGCGACTCCTTTTCATAACCTTGACCCAAGTCGCCGTCCCACTGACTGAGGATTTCCGCTCCGTTTCGCGTCACCGCCACGGTGTGTTCATAATGTGCGGAAAGAGTTCCGTCCTTGGTTACGGCCGTCCAGTTGTCCGAGAGGATTTTAACGTTCCAGTCTCCCGCGGCGATCATGGGTTCAACGGCTAAAACCATGCCGCTCTTGATCTTCGGTCCATGCCCCGGCGCTCCGAAATTCGGGATTTGAGGTTCTTCATGCAGCGAAAATCCGATTCCATGCCCCACAAAAGAACGGATTACGGAAAATTTTGCGCTTTCCACATGCTTCTGTACAGCATGCGATACATCCGATATCCGATTCCCTTCGTGCATTTGTTCGAAGCCCTTGAAAAAGGACTCCCGAACGACCGCAATCAGCTCACGCGCCTCGGGAGAAACCTCTCCCACCGGATACGTCACCGCCGCATCTCCGTAGAATCCATCAAGGACCACTCCGTAATCGAGGCTGATAATATCTCCTTCTCGCAGCTTTCGGCGAGAGGGGATTCCATGAACGATCTCCTCATTGATGGAAGTGCAAAGCGAAGCCGGATAGCCCCGATAGCCTTTAAAAGCCGGCACGGCGCCCAATTCATGGGCCCGCCTCTCGGCATAGGCATCCAACTCCCGGGTTCGGACTCCGGGATTGACCAAGTCTTTCAACTCAGCCAGCACCCGACCCACGATCCGGTTGCTGCGGCGCATGGCATCGATCTCTTCCTCGGTTTTATATATAATCATTCGCGCACTCGTTTACAGTTCTCGTTCCTTATCGATAAGATCACTGAGCTCGTCGAATATACGCTCGATCGGCGCATCTCCGTTGATCCCATGATAGACATCTTTTCGTTTATAATAATCAACCAACTTATCTCTCTGCTGATGGTAAATGTGCAGCCGCCGTCGTATGGCATCTTCCCGGTCGTCATCCCGCAGGACAAGCCGAGCGCCACATTCGTCACAAACGTCGGCCACTTCAGGATTTTTCACCTGAGTGTTATAGATCATACCACATCCTACACAGCTTCGCCGCGCATTTAAACGCTTCACGACGATCTCATCGCTCAAACAGATCTCGACTACGATTTCATTTCGACCCGAATCCAGGTCCTCCAGCATGCGCGCCTGGGGAAGCGTTCGGGGGAATCCGTCCAGGATGTAGCCGCTGCGGCAGTCGGGAAGCGCGATCCGCTCCCGAATGATCCCGCCGACGATCTCATCGCTGACCAAGTCGCCCTCGTTCATGATCGCTTCCGCTTTCCGTCCCAATGCCGTACGGTCCTTCACGGCGCGGCGCAGCAGGTCACCGGTCGATATCTTGGGGACTCCATATTTTTCCCCGATCAGATCTCCCTGGGTTCCTTTGCCGCTTCCGGGCGGTCCGTACAGAATAATTCTCACCCCCGCCGTCCTTTCATGCGGCTGCGCCGCATGAATCCGTCATAATGACGCATTACCAATTGAGCCTCAATCTGTTGAAGCGTATCCATGGCGACACCGACCACGATCAGGATGGAGGTACCACCGAAGTAGAACTGGATATTCATGCCTTGTGTGAACCAGCGGGGAAGGTTCTGATCGAGAAAAACCCCTATAAACGGCAGGGATTGGACTTTGAATCCCGTAATCAGAAATTCCGGCAGGATCGCAACCGCAGCCAGATAGACGGCTCCGATAAGCGTCAAACGGGAAAGGACTCCGTCGATGAAATCGGCGGTGTTTTTCCCGGGTCGGATGCCTGGAATGAAACCTCCATATTTTCTGAGGTTGTCGGCGACATCGCTCGGATTGAAAATAATGGATACGTAAAAATAGGTAAAAAAGATAATGGCCGCGATATAAACCAAATTATACAACGGCATGCCCATACCGAATTGTTCAGCCAGCCGCTGAAAGAATGGGATTTTAATCATCTGAGCGATCGTGGAAGGTATGGTTATGACTGATGCCGCAAAAATAATCGGGATAACGCCGCCGGTGTTGACCCGCAGCGGGAGATGCGTGCTTTGCCCTCCATATATTTTTCGGCCTACGACGCGCTTCGCATAGGAAACCGGGATGCGCCGCTGCCCTCTTTCCACGAACACGATGAAGGCGACGACACCCACCATCAAGGCTCCGAGGAATATCACCTGAAGCGGATTCATGTCACCCGAACGCAGCGATGTCACGACGCTTTGAAGACCCCGGGGAAAATCCACCACGATGCCGGCAAAAATGATCAATGAGATTCCATTGCCGATACCGCGTTCGCTTATCTGTTCTCCCAGCCACATGATGAAGACGGTTCCCGTCGTCATTGTCAGCATGGTCATAAGCATGAAACTAAAACCCGGATTGATGACGACCGGAGCGCCACCCGGGCTCTTCAGCGATTGGAGGAACAAGCCGATCCCGAATGACTGGATCACGCAGATGAGCAGGGTTCCATAACGCGTGTACTGGGTGATTTTTTTCCGGCCCAGCTCACCTTCCTTGGAAAGCCTTTCCAGATAGGGCCAGACCACCTGCAGAAGCTGAAGGATAATGGAAGAACTGATATAGGGCATGATCCCCAGCGCGAAGATGGTCATCCGCGACATGTTTCTTCCCGTAAACAGGTCCATCATTCCAAAAATGGTACCTTTTTGAGCTTCCCAGAATTCAGCCAGCGCGGCCGCACTGATACCCGGACTCGGGATCTGAGCTCCGATCCTGTAAACCGCCAGCAGCAAAAGCGTGAAGATGACGCGTTTCCTAAGATCGGGAATACTGAAGATGTTTCGGATACTGTCTAGCATTAGCGACTTCCAATTATTACGGCGCTGCCCCCCGCACTTTCGATCTTTTCCTGAGCGGAACGGGAAAATTTATGCGCATGAATTTTTTTTGCCTGGGAAATATCTCCCTGTCCTAAGATCTTGATCCTTTCGTCTTCTTTCTTGATGATACCGGCTTCCACCAAATCTTTTGGAGTGATTTCTTCTCCAGCTATCTTCTCCAGCCTGGCCAGATTCACCGGGCTGTATTCCGTTCTGAAAATATTGGTGAAGCCGCGTTTGGGGAGACGTCGGTTCAGAGGCATCTGTCCGCCTTCAAAACCGCGTTTACGGGAGAATCCGGATCCGGATTTCTGTCCCTTCATTCCCCGTCCGGACGTTTTTCCATAGCCCGAACCGGGTCCCCGCCCTACACGCTTGGCGTTCTTTCTTGAATTTTTTGCCGGATGGAGTTGACTGAGATTCATTTTATATCTATAGCCTCCACTTTCAACAAATGCGATATTTTGTTGACCATCCCTCTTATCTCGGGGCGGTCTTCGCGTATGACTTCTGAATTGAGTTTGCGCAGGCCCAGTCCCTTAACGACCTCCCGTTGCGTTCTCGGTCGTCCGATGACGCTGCGGACGAGTTTGATCTTCAGCATCCGCTTTTTCGACTGCCGGGCTGCAGTCTGAGGTTCAGCCGGCGCCGCTTTTGCCTTTTCATCTTTTACTGCCATATTGAATCCTCTTCCTTCTCTCTGAGTTCCGAGATCTTTTTCGGATCTTTCAGATTTTTCAACGCGGTGATGGTTGCATTGGCGACACTGATGGGATTGCTGCTGCGCAAGGATTTTGTCAGGATATCTTTGACCCCGGCAAGTTCCATGATAACGCGAACGGCTCCCCCGGCAATCACTCCGGTTCCTTGGGAAGCGGGGCGCAACACCACGGTACCGCCCCCATTGACACCCTTGATGTAATGAGGGATCGTGGTTCCTCTGATCGGCACCTCGATCAGGTTTTTCTTTGCGTCCTGAACAGCTTTTTGTATAGCCGGGGGGACTTCCCGGGCCTTGCCTTTTCCGATGCCGACCTGTCCCTTTCCGTCACCGACGGCGACCAAGGCCGAAAAGCTGAGATTCTTTCCACCTTTGACGACCTTCGTCGTTCTACGGATGGATATCACCTGATCTTTGAGCCCATCTTCCGGTTCGTCATATCTTTTGTTAAATCGATTACGTGCCACTTGTTCTCCTCCTCTCGGTCCGGCCTAAAAGTCCAGGTCCCCTTTTCTCATCGCCTCGGCAAGGATCTTGACACGGCCATGATAGAGAGACACGCCTCTATCGAAAACTATGCTTTTCACCTTTTTCTCTTTTAATCTCCGGGCGAATATTTCACCCAATTTCTGAGACGCATCGCTGTTCTTGGTGTTTTTGTTCTTGGTTTGAAATTCTTTTTCAAGCGTCGAAGCCGCGGCCAACACCCGTCCCGAACCGTCATCGACGGCCTGGAGGTATAGATAGCGGTTGCTCTTGGTAATGATAACCCGCGGTCTATCCTGGTTGCCCGAAATTTTCTTGCGTATCCGCTTGCGGATTCGATCCTTGGCTTTCTTCTTTAAATCTACATTCGTTTTATACACCTGCCACCCCCGCTTTCCGTTCTTTCTTGATCAACCGTTCACCGGCGTAGCGTATCCCTTTGAGCTTATAAGGATCCGGCTTGCGAAAACTGCGGATTTTATGCGCTTCCTGTCCTACACGCTGTTTGTCGATTCCGGAAACCTTGATCAGGGTGGGCTTTTCCACGGCGATCTCGATATCCTCCGGAATGGAATAGATGACGGGCTTGGAATAACCCAGATTGAGCTCCAATTTGTCCTTATCGAGCTTGGCGCGATAACCGACTCCCACAATCTCCAATTGCTTGGAAAACCCGGTTTGGACTCCGACCGCGGCATTGAAAGCCAATGTCCGACAAAGTCCATGGTTGCTCCTCATCTGATCCGAATCATCAACCCGGGTCAGCGTCAGCAGATTGGCATTCAGCTCGGCCGTGATTCCCGGCATCAGGGGGGATGTCAACTTTCCCTTCGGCCCTTCAAACTCGATTTTGTCCGTATGTATATTCACTTTGATACCGTCTGTGACTGTTATCGGTTGTTTGCCTACTCTAGACATTTTCCCTATCCTCTCTTCATTTAATTACCAGACTTGGCAGATCACTTCGCCTCCCAGGCTGTTCTCTTCACACTTTTTCCCGGTGAGAAGACCGCGAGAAGTCGAAACGATGACGATTCCCAGGCCATTGAGTACCTTAGGAACGGAATCCGCTTTGCAGTAGATTCGGCAGCCGGGTTTGCTGATCCTCCGCAGCCCGGTAATCGTGCATGTCCGGTCTTCCTCGTATTTCAGGGTGACATTCAGCACTCCCTGCACTTTTCCTTCAATCACCCGATAGCCGCGAATATAGCCTTCTTCCTTCAAGACCTTCGCAATCTCGCCATTCATGCGAGAATAGGGGATTTGAACATCTTTTTTACGCACCATCATGGCATTTCTAATCCTGGTTAGCATATCAGCGATGGGATCTGTTAAAGTCATGACTCACTTTCTCCTTGTTCTTACCATGAAGCTTTGGTGATGCCCGGGATTTCCCCTTTCAGGGCCAGTTCACGAAAACACAGGCGGCACATATCGAATTTCCGGTAGTAGCCTTTAGAGCGACCACAGATGCGGCAGCGGTTGCTTCGCCGCACCTTATACTTCGGTTCCCTCAAATACTTTGCGATACTAGATTTCTTTGCCACTTTTTCCTTCCTTAAAAAGACTCGCTAAAAGGCATCCCCATCATCTTCAAAAGAGTACGGGCTTCACGATCGGTTTTTGCGGTGGTGACGATGGTGATATTCATCCCTCTTCCCCGATCGACTTTCGTGTAATCGATTTCCGGAAAAACCAGTTGATCTTTCATTCCCAGCGTATAATTCCCGCGTTTGTCAAAAGCGCGCGAGGATACACCTCGGAAATCCCGAACACGCGGGAGCACGATGTTGACGAGGCGATCATAAAATTCATACATTCTTTTCCCGCGCAACGTAACGTAGCAGCCGATGGGATTGCCCTGGCGCAGCTTGAAGGACGAAATCGACTTTCTGGCTCTGCCGACGGCAGGCCATTGTCCCGTGATAAGGCTCAATTCCTTTTTTGCTATATCGAGCTGCTTGATGTTTTGAATGGCTTCCCCGACTCCGATATTCACCACGATTTTTTCGAGCCGCGGGACGGCCATTTTGTTTTTTATCGACAGCTCCTTCTGGATTTCGGGAACCATCTCTTTACGATAACGTTCTAAAAGGCGACTCATTCCTCATTCCTTATTTTTGCTTTTCAAGGCTGGACTCGCACTTGCTGCACACCCGTGATCTGCTGCCGTCTCTAAGTTCGACAACCCGAACTCTGACGCCTCGCCCACATTCCGAACAGTAGAGCATGACGTTGGATGCATGCATGGGCGCTTCTTTTTCCATGATCCCACCCTGGACATTTTTGCTTTGATCGCGCCGGATGAATTCCTTGATAAAATTGATCTTTTCGACAACGACCTTATTTTTTTCGGGAATAACCTTTAAGATTTTCCCTGTTTTTCCTTTGTCCTTTCCGGCTATGACGATAACTTCATCATCCTTTTTCAACTGCAAATTGTTCATCACAGGACCTCCGGAGCTAAAGACACGATCTTCATGAACTTTTTCTCGCGCAGTTCTCTCCCGACCGGTCCGAAGACACGGGTTCCGATCGGTTCGCCGCCCGGGTTTATGACGACCGCGGCATTGTCGTCAAACCGGATATAGGATCCGTCCCTCCGGCGCGTTTCCTTGCGCGTTCTTATGATAACGGCCTGCACGACTTTCCCCTTGGGGATTTTACTCTCAGGATCCGCTTCTTTAACGGACGCCGATATAACATCCCCGATTCCGGCCGTATTTCCGACGCCGCCGCCAAGGGGAGTGATACACAGGATGCGGCGCGCGCCTGAATTATCGGCCACTTTCAACATCGTCTCTGAATGGATCATTTTTTCTTACCTTCATTCTCTCTCGCCGCATCGGCGGGGGTCAAACCCACGATCTCTTTAACTCGCCACCGCTTCTTTTTGCTTAAGGGCCGGGTTTCAACTATCTTTACCACATCCCCCGGCTTACACTTCTCATACTCATCATGAACCAGAAACTTCTTGCGCTGCTTGACAATTTTTTTGTAGAGGGGGTGTCGAACCTGCCGTTCCACTTCGACCGTGACGGTTTTCTGCATTTTATTCCCGACGACTCGGCCGATCTTGGCTGTTTTCCGAATCTTTTTCGTATTCATTGTCATCCCATCCCTTTAGTTTTCTCAACGAGAATGGTCTTGATGGCAGCAATTTCCCGTTTCACACTCTTCATTTTCATGGCGTTTTCCAATTGCCCCAGGGCATGTTGAAATTTAAGTTTGAAAAGCTGGTCCTTGAGATCGGATTCCCGATTTTGGAGTTCTTCATCGGAGAGTTCTCTAAGTTCGCTTGCTTTCATCGTAATTCCCTTGTCGCTCTTGAAACAAACCGGGTTCGGATGGGAAGCTTCTGTGAGGCAAGCCACATCGCTTCTCTCGCCAATTCTTCAGAAACACCATCGAGTTCATAGATGATGCGACCCGGTTTGATAACCTCGACCCAAAACTCGGGATCCCCCTTGCCTTTTCCCATCCTCACCTCAGTCGGTTTCTTCGTTATCGGTTTCCATGGGAAGACACGGATCCAGAGTTTTCCTTTTCTCTTAGCATGGCGGGTGATGGTGATACGACCGGCTTCGATCTGCCTCGCCGTCATCCAGCAGGGTTCCATGGCCTGCAGGCCGTACTCACCGAAAGTCAACGTCCCGCCCCGAAGCGCCTTGCCTCTCATCCGGCCCCTATGCTGCTTACGGTGCTTAACTTTTTTTGGCATTAACATGGCTAAATCTCCTCAACCTCCGCACTCTGTGAGCTCATTTTCTCTTTTTCGGCATCGGTATTATAGAGCCAGACTTTGATTCCGATCTGCCCATAGGTTGTGAACGCTTCCGTAAAACCGTAATCGATAGCCGCACGCAGCGTCTGCAAAGGCAGGCGGCCCCGCAGATACCATTCTGAGCGAGCGATCTCAACGCCTCCCAAGCGACCGGAACACATGACCTTGACGCCTTTGGCACCCATCTTCATGGCCATTTCCACGGCCCGGCGCATAGCCCGTCGGTAGGCGATCCGTTTCTCAAGCTGGATGGCGATCCCCTGGGCAACCAGGATTGCCGTCAACTCGGGTTTATCCACTTCCCGAATATCGATATAGACATCACGCTGGACGATATCCTGAAGATATTTTTTCAGGCTTTCGATCTCTTTCCCGCCTCGACCGATAACAATCCCCGGCCGTGCGGTATGAATGATGATTTTAACCTTAGGGCCCACGCGCTCGACATTGACTTCGGATATTCCGGCGTGGCGGTACCTATTTCTGATCAGCTTTTTCATCCGCAGATCTTCGTGTATCAGCCTGCTGTATTCTCTCCCTTTAGAAAACCAAAGAGAGCTCCACTGCTTGTTAAACCCTAACCTAAACCCATGGGGATGCGTCTTCTGGCCCACTTTTATCTCCCTTTCTTTTCTTCTAAAGATATATGGACATGACATGTCCGTTTCAAGATTTTCGCGGCCCTTCCCATCGGCGCCGCGCGAAATCTTTTCCACTGTGGACCTTGATTCACAAAAATCTCAGAAACATACAGATTGTCCACATCCGTATCAGGACTTTTCACCTGAGCATTGGCAATCGCTGAGCGAAGAACCTTTTCCACAATGGCGCTGGCCTTTTTCTTACGTGAAAAACGAAGAATGGTCAACGCTTCTCCCACATATCTGTCCCGAACCAAATCAGCGACCAATCGGCACTTCTGAGCTGAGATCCTGATATGCTTGCCGCTTGCGTGAGAGAGTCTATTTTCTTTGTTCATTTTATTTTTTCACCCTGATAGTTCGTGCCGTTTTGGAAGTGTGCCCCTTAAAAGTCCGGGTGGGGGAAAACTCTCCCAGCTTGTGTCCGACCATGTTTTCGGTGATGAATACCGGGATGAACTTACGACCGTTGTGAACAGCGATGGTCAATCCAACCATTTCCGGAATCACCGTGGAACGTCTTGACCAGGTCTTTATCACATGCCTCTTTTCTCGCTGTGTTCCCAGAGCACTCACTTTCTTCAAAAGTTTTTCATCTAAGAAAGGACCCTTTTTTATCGACCTGCCCATGATTATTTACTCCTTCTGCGCACGATAAACTGTTGTGTTCTTTTGTTCCGTCTGGTTTTATAGCCTTTTGTCGGCTGTCCCGTCGGGGACACGGGATGGCGCCCTCCCTTGGCTTTTCCTTCACCGCCGCCGTGCGGGTGATCGATCGGATTCATGGCGGTTCCTCGAACGTGGGGGCGTTTTCCTTTCCAGCGGTTTCTTCCCGCTTTTCCTATGGAAACGTTCTGGTGATCCGGATTTCCAACTTGACCGATCGTTGCTCTGCAGTCGAGATGGACCCTTCTGATCTCGGAGGAGGGCAGCCGCAGCTGCGCGTAATCGCCTTCCTTGGCTAGGATTTGAGCACCCGTTCCGGCCGATTTCACAATCTGTCCGCCCTTGCCGATGCGCAGCTCGATATTATGAACGATCGTACCGAGCGGAAGGACTCTGAGCGGCATGGAATTTCCCGGAAGAATATCCACCTGTTTATTGGAAGAGACTATGATCTGTCCCACTTTCATGTTCATGGGCGTCAGCACGTAACGGCGCTCTCCATCCCGATATTTGATCAGGGAAATAAACGCCGAACGGTTCGGATCGTATTCGATGGTTTCCACCTCACCCGGAATATCGATCTTATCACGCTTGAAATCGATGATACGGTAAGCCCGTTTATGGCCGCCGCCCCGGTGGCGCATGGAAATCCGCCCCTTGGCATTGCGGCCGCCCGATTTCTTCAATGACTCCATTAAAGGCTTATACGGCTTGTTGGTGGTCAACTCCTCATAGGTCAAACCGGTCCGGTGCCGCAAGCTCGATGTCGTCGGTCTATATGTTTTGATACCCATTTTAGACTGCCTCAAAGTATTCGATCATTTTCTCGCCTTCTTTCAGCTTCACATAGGCTTTCTTCCAGTCCTTCTTCCGCCCCATATTCCGTCCGACCCTGCGCGTTTTTCCATGCTTTTTAACGATCCGCACCCTGTCGACCTTGATATTGAAAAGCTTTTCTACCGCTTCCCTGATCTCTATCTTGTTCGCACGACGATCCACTTCAAAACAGATCTCGTGATTTTGTTCCTTCATCAGCGTGCTTTTTTCCGTGATGATGGGCTTCAATATTATCTTGTACGGATCCTTGTTCACTTTAACTTCTCCATCAAAGATTCGAATGCCGGTTTGGTGATAACGAGCCAACCGTGATTCAAAACATCATAGGTGTTGACCTGATTGAAATCGACGGCCTTTACTTTGGGGATATTGCGCATGGACAGAAAAAGGTTGGTGTTGTCATGCCGATCGACAATCAGAGCCGAATCGATTTTCAGCAGATCCAACAGCTTGAGACCTTCCTTGGTTTTAGGAGCGTTGAATTCCAATTTATCCACTACCAGCAAATGTTCCTCAGAAAACCTTTGCGACAATGCCGAAAGCAGCGCGGTTCGTCTCTCTTTCTTGTTGAGACTGTAGCTGTAATCCCGCGGTCTCGGACCGAACGTCGTACCGCCTTTTCTCCAGAGAGGCGAACGATTGCTGCCCGCCCGGGCTCTGCCTGTTCCTTTCTGCCGCCAGGGTTTTTTCCCTCCGCCTCTGACATCAGCACGCGTCTTGGTCGAAGCGGTCCCCCGCCTCTGATTGGCACGGTAATTGACAACCGCATCATACAGAAGTGATTCCTTGACAGGCGCGGACAAGACCTCTTTGGGAGCAGATATCTCCGTTAATTTTTTTCCGCTTTGGTCTAATACTTGCAGCTTAAGCATTTTTTACTCTTTTTTCGACCCTTGAGAGGGCTGAACTTGAAAGTTGGCTTTTTTGATCAACAAATATCCTCCATTGGCCCCGGGGACAGCCCCTCTGAGCACCAGGAGGTTGTTTTCCTTATCAGATTCTATAATGATCAGATTTTTTACCGTAATCCGCTTATTCCCCATTTGTCCCGGGAGTTTCTTTCCCTTCATAACTCGAGAGGGATAAGCCGAACACCCTGTCGATCCCGGACGGCGGTGGAACATGGAACCGTGGGTTTTCTTGCCCCCATGAAAGCCCCATCGTTTGATAACACCCGCGAATCCTTTCCCCTTGCTGATTCCGACTACATTGACCTTTTCACCGACCTGAAAAATGTCGACGGAAAACTCATCGCCCGGCTTGATTTCCTCTTTCCCGGAAAACCGGAATTCTTTCAGCGTTTTTACGGGGGGAACTCCGGATGC
>Ga0180433_10004234_pt1 | contig 20309 bp, 18 predicted proteins | sample SS_ome_8_FD_132980 | JGI IMG/M metagenome (GOLD analysis project Ga0180433, IMG submission 132980) | Hypersaline lake sediment archaeal communities from the Salton Sea, California, USA - SS_1_D_1 metaG | ecosystem: Environmental > Aquatic > Non-marine Saline and Alkaline > Hypersaline >... | reverse complement strand
TAAAAAAAGAAATTGTAAAAACAGATGCAGATAATAGCTTTATTCAGTTTGTTCCTTTAGGTTTAATCTTAGGTATTATGCCATGGAATTTCCCGTTCTGGCAGGTTTTTCGTTGGGCTGCGTCGTCTCTTATGGCAGGTAATGTTTGTATCTTAAAACATTCGTCTAATGTTCCGCAGTGTGCACTTGCTATCGAAGATATTTTTAATGAGGCAGGGTTTTTAGAAAACACGTTTAAAACACTTTTAGTTAGTTCTAATAAAATTGAGGATATTATCAATGATAAAAGGATTGTGGCTGTATCTCTAACTGGTAGTACAAAAGCTGGTTGTAATACAGCAATAAATGCTGGAAAAAATATAAAAAAAATAGTTCTTGAATTAGGTGGTAGTGACCCTTTTATCGTATTAAAGGATGCTGATATAAAAAGGGCTACTAGTAAAGCTATTGATGCAAGGATGATAAATAATGGCCAGAGCTGTATTGCTGCTAAAAGATTTATTGTTGTAAAAGATGTTTTTGATGATTTTAAGAAAAGTTTTGTTAAAAAGGTTGAAAAGTTAAAATTAGGAAATCCAACAGATAAAAATGTGGATATCGGTCCTTTAGCAAGGCTTGATATATTAGAAGAGCTTGACAGTCAAGTCGAAAATTCTGTTGATATGGGTGCTGAGATTTTAACAGGTGGTAAAAGTGTTGATGGGCCTGGTTTTTTTTATTTACCAACTGTTATTTCAAATGTTAAAAAAGGGATGCCTGTATACGACGAGGAAACCTTTGGTCCTGTAGCTGCACTTATCAATGTAGCTGATGAAAAAGAAGCTATAAAAATTGCTAATGATACTTTTTATGGTCTTGGTGCTAGCATATGGACAAAAAACATAAAAAAGGGAGAAAATCTAGCTAAACATCTTAATTCTGGTAATGTTTTTGTTAATGAAATGGTTAAATCTGACCCACGACTTCCCTTTGGTGGAGTTAAAAAATCAGGATATGGGCGAGAGCTTTCTCATTATGGGATTAAAGAATTTGTAAATATTCAAACAGTATATATAAAAAAAACATGATACTAAGAGGGTTTCGTCTCTATATTAACGTTAATAATATTATGAAAATATTTATATATTTAATATATATTAAATTTATAAGTTAGGATATAATATGAAAAAAGCTGGTATTCTATTAATTCTATTATTAATTCTTCCCTTAATCTATCTATCAGTTGTTGTCAAAGCAGGAGATGACCTATACTTTGATTTACCTTCTTTTGGAGGTGGAATGGTTCATAGTAATCCACAAATGACTGATTGTATTGATCTTCCAGTACCTAAAAATGATGTTAAAATAATCTGGCATAAAAATAATTTATCAGGTGAAAAAGCAGGTGCAAAAGGAAATGGTATATCAGCAAATGGTGAAATAGCAGCATGCTCGTTTTCTGGAAAAAAAGATAATCTTGTGATCTATGATTACGATGGAAATCGCATATGGAAATCGGGAGATCTATTGAATTTCAAATCACTTTTTTCAACACCAATAATTGATATTAATAATCGTGTAATTGCTTGTGATGATCATTTATTAGTTATGATTGATCCTTTTGATGTTGACTCTGATGAAAAAATCATCGAATGGAAAACTGAACTTTCCTATGGCGGTCTTCCTTTTAGTCCAGTAATAGTAGGTAATGACACAATTGTTGTTGCAACTAATAATGGACCTGTTTATGTTTATGATATAAACGGTTCGCTTATAGCTTACAAATACTTAGGATTAAATGAAAAAACTTCATTTAAATCATTTAGTTTCAAAAACCTTGGTTTTTTTTCAACTATAAACACTCCTTGTGTAAACGGAAGTAGAATATATGTTTCAACTCATTATAAAACTTTGATTGGTCTTCCCTCTTTTCTTCATCATGCTCGTCTTTATGCTATTGATATTGATAGAGACAATCCAGATATTGATAAACGTCTCACTGAAGCATGGTTTTATGAATTCGGTGGTCCAAGTCAAGCAAGTCCGTTATTTTATAACAATACAATTTATTTTGATGGTTATAGACCAGAACCTAGTATAAAAAGAAATGTCCATCTTTTTGCAGTAAAAGATATGGGTGATTTTGGAGAAGAAAAATGGAAAGTAAGATATCCAAAACCAACCTATGCTTCTTTCACTCTTGATCCTAGGGGGGGTTTTTGGTATATTGATCCCTTTGGTGAAAAAGTAAATCGTTTTTCAATGGATGACGGGAAAATTATAGAGATAATTAGCGTGGATGATTTATTAAATGAAGATGGAAAACATCTTCCCTCATCAGTAATGACAATCTTTGGAAATGAGAGTAATCCTGTTTTAATATTATCTGCAACATGCTTGAGACCTTTCAGAGCCAGTAGTTATATTGTTGCAATCGATTTAGAAAATAATAATTCGTTATTATGGAAAATAAAACTATATCAAGGACCGTTATGGAAGATAAACCTTGGTTTTGGAGAATACATAGTTTTAATGAAATACAAAGAACCTCGTGTCTTATTTGGAAGTTTCAGTGACGGCGTTTATGCTTTAGGTAGTGAAAAATAAGTTAGATATATCTTTTTTTTATTATTTGTAAGGTAAAAATTCTTTACCAAGCAACTCTCTAGCAATAATAATCTTCATAATATTCATAGTTCCCTCAGCGCCGATAGAATATGATCTTACACCTCTAATTCCCATTTCAATAGGATACTCTTTTGTATATCCAGTTGCTCCAAGCCAGTCTGCTACTTCATTCATAACCTCAAAAGCATGAACAGGTGCACGAAGTTTACTTAAAGCAGCATATAACGCAATATCATGATGAGAAAAACTGTTTTTTTTATACATCTGATCCATCAACCAAGCAGATTTGTATATCAAAAGCTTATCACTTTCGATATTTCCAAAGTGTTGTGCTAATGGAAACTGTATTCCTTCAAAACTAGCAATAGGCCTTCCAAAAGACTTACGGTTTTTAATATGTTCCATACCCATATCAAGTGCAGCCTCGGCAGCACCTACACAGGTTGCACCAATCAAAGTGCGTGCTGCAGAAAAACCTTCCATAGCATAATAAAAGCCTTTGTTTTTTTCTCCGATTAGATGCTCGTTTGATAATTTAACATTGTTCATTTTGAATCCGCCGGTTGATATACCCATCCGCCCCATATCCTCAAGCAAAGTAGTCTCAATATTATTTTTATCTTTTAAAGGTACAGCAAAAAAACTAAAACCTTTATGACCTGCGTTTTTATCGGTTCTAGCAAGGGTCAGATGTATTCCTCCCCAATTACTTGATTCAGAGATTCCGCTTATAAACATTTTTTCTCCGTTAAGTAGCCATTCACCATCTTTTTGTTCTGCCTTTGTTTTTGAGGCACCAACAATATCAGAACCTCCTTCAGGTTCAGTTACTGCTATACCACAAAATGCTTCGCCAGAAGTTACCTTTGGTAAATATTCTTCTTTAGCTTTCTTAGTTGCGTATCTATTGAAAATAAAACCCCAAGATGCTTCAACTAGATATAAAACAGGTATTGCAAGACTAATATCTGCGCGTCCCAGTTCTTCAGCTGCTATACATGCCATTTTCCAGTTTAAATCAGCGCCTCCGTATTCTTTGGAAACGGTTGGGGCTAGAAGACCTAGCTTACTCATATCTTTAATTATATTTTTAGGAATTTTTTTATTATTATCAATCTCACGGATATGAGGTTTAATATTTTTTTCTGCAAATGTGCGAACAGTTTTCCTCCAGATTTTTTCTTCCTCAGACCAGTTGAAATCCATATTATTTTTCTCCTATCATTGGAATGGTTAGACTACCAAAAGGCATAATAATTATTCTTGGTTCTTTTCCTTTAGATTTTACATTTTCTACTGCTTTGTCAATAGCTTTTTGAACATTATGGAATGGTTTTAACATTGCTTTTTTTATTATTTCATCGTCGAGATCAGAAACTGCCCATAATTCAGCCCAAGTTCCAATCTGAACCATTTTTGCAGCTTTATGATAGCCAAGTTTATATTCATCTTTTAAAGCGTCTAATATTCCTTTTGGAGTATCTGCCTTACAAAATAGATTCAAGAATGCATCTTCGCCTATACCCATACGACATTTAGAAACTAGAATTAATATTCCATTTTCTTCAAGTGCATGTTTGCCATTATCAATTGCTTTTTGTGATTGGTATAAATCAATATCCATAGGATATGGTGCTACACTTACTACGATATTTCCTTTCTTTTTTAACGGAACACAGAATATATCATTTGCATAATCTATTGCAGAATCAAATGATTTTAGAAGATCGCCTGCGGTAGCTGCATAGATATTATGATTTTTTGTAAGAATCGTTTGAATAGAAAATACATTGATTTCCTTTAAGTAACTCATGACATCTACCATGTCTTCGTGAACGGGATTACCTTTGAGAGCTATTGATCGAGCGTCATCACTTAGTGCTAATTCATGATTTTTTTCAATTGTTTTATATCCAGAAACTCCTGGTAAAAATGATTTACGTCCGCCGGTGTAACCTGCAAAATAATGAGGTTCGACACTTCCTATTACAATTACATTTTTTGTTTCAGGTACCATCTTATTGATATATATCTCGGTACCATTTTTTGACTTCCCAAGATATTTCATGTCTTCTTCTTTTCTAGCGTCATGAGCAAATATTTGTCCCTTAAATGAATTATAGGTTTCACCAAAAATAAATTTATATTCTTCTTTAGTAGGCGCACGATGAACTCCAGTTGCAACTAAAAATTTTACATTCGGGTGTTTTGATAAAAGAGGAAATAAAAACTTTAAAACTTTGGATGTTGGAGTAGGTCTTGTTGCATCATTAACAATAACTAATAACTCTTTAGATTCCTTAACAAATCTCTCAAAAGAAACACTGTTAATTGGATTATCCAAAGCAGTTTTTATAACCCTATCCTGATCTTTAATATCTACTTTATTTGGAACTAGTATTTCACAAGGGACATCAATATTAATTTTTAGTTTTTCTTTCCCATATGGTATATCAACCTTCATTTTCTCCCCTAAATAAAGTCTTTTTAAGCATCATAAATAGATAACCACCTAATATATTTATATGACATTTTCTATTCAACGAACCACATGAAAAACTTCCATGTAGCAATAATTGGCGGAGGGGTAATAGGATCGGCAATTGCATGGGAGTTATCAAAATATGATCTTGATGTTATTGTTTTTGAACAAGGTATAGATGTCTGCTCTGGATCAAGTAAGGCAAATAGCGGGGTTATACATAGCGGTATCAACTCTAAACCAAGTTCTCTAAAAGCAAAGTTTTGCGTTCAAGGAAATAAAATGTTTCAAGATTTGTCAGATCAACTTGGTTTTTCTCTTAATTGGACTGGAAAATATATTATTGCAAAAAATGAAAGTGAAGTAAAAGAATTAGAAAATCTTAAAAAAATCGGTGAAGAAAATAAAGTCCCCGGGTTAGAACTTCGTGATGGTTCAAAAGTTAAGAAAAATGAACCTAATGTTTCCTGTGACACTGGTTTATGGGTCCCAACCGCAGGAATTATTTTACCTTATCAATTTACAATTGTTCTTGCTGAGAATGCAGCTATAAATAATGCTAAGTTTCTTCTTGAAACAAAGGTAAAAAATCTTGGAAAAAAGAAGAACGGTTTTTTAATTGAAACGAATAATGGAACATATCATTCTCAGATTATTGTTAACTCTGCTGGTTTGAATTGTAAAGATATTTTAAAAATGCTTGAAAAACCTGATTTTAATGTTTATCCCTGTCGAGGGGAATATTTGGTTCTTGATAAGAATTATTCCAGTTTAATTAATTCTATGATTTATCCTGTGCCAGTAAAAGAATTTGGTGTTTTAGGTGTTCATATAACACCAACAATTGAAGGTAACATACTTCTTGGGCCAAGTGCTGAATTTATTGATGATCCAAATGACAAAAAAACAACAAAAGATATGATGAATACTTTGCTAAAGGAAGCAAAAGAATTAATACCTGCTTTACCAGATAAAGCAGTAATCAATGCTTATTCTGGAATACGATGTAAACTTGCATCATCAGATGAGGGCGGATGGGCAGATTATAGTATTTGGGAAAGCAAAAAAAATCCTGGCTTTATAAATTTATTAGGTATTGAATCTCCAGGCCTTACCGCAGCTCCTGCTATTGCAAAAGAAGTTAAAAATATGGTTTTAAATCATATTAATTTAAAACCAAAAAAAGATTTTAAAACAAGAAAAATAAAAAAACGTTTTTCAGAGATGTCTATTGAACAACAATCAGATCTAATAAAAAAAGACCAACGATGGGGTAGAATTGTTTGCAGATGTGAGCATGTTACTGAAGCTGAAGTCGTTGATGCTCTCGATAATCCATTGGGCGCTCGTTCTCTTTCTTCAGTTAAGTATCGTTGCCGCGCTGGTATGGGAAGATGCCAAGGTGGTTTTTGCACACAGCATATTGTAAGAATAATGGAAGATAGATTTAATGAGGATATTAAAAAAATACGACTAAGTTCACCAAAATCAAATCTTTTCTATCGTAGAAACCGGGGGGTAAAATAGATGATACGAAAACAGGTTGATGTAGCAGTAATTGGTGGTGGACCAGCTGGTTTATCAGCTGCTATTTCTGCAAAAAATAATGGTGGAAAGAAAATCTTGGTTCTGGATAGAAATAGTTGGCTTGGTGGTATTCTACCACAATGTATTCATGATGGTTTTGGTGTCGAAGAAACAGGTAGTTCTATGACTGGACCTGAGTATGCTGAAATGTATATTGATAATGCAGAAAAAAAAGATATAGATTTTATGAGAGAAACCATGGTTTTAGAGTTCAACAGTAATCTTGAGATAATTGCTGTTAACAAAAATGGTTTATATGAAATCAAGGCAAAATCAATTGTTCTTGCGATGGGTTGTCGGGAGAAAACTCGTTGGAATATCATGATTCCTGGTGATCGTCCTAGTGGTATTTTTACTGCAGGTGTTGCCCAGGCTTTTATCAATCTGTATAATATTATTCCTGGAAAAAATGTGGTTGTACTTGGTTCTGGTGATGTAGGTTTAATTATGGCTCGCCGTCTTAAATTCGAAGGTGCAAATGTTTTAGGTGTTGTAGAAATATTACCATATGCTAGTGGCCTTCCACGTAATGTAGTTCAATGTCTTGATGATTATGATATACCTCTTTACTTGAACCATACAGTAACATATATCGAAGGTAGAGATCGTTTAGAGAGTTTGACTATAGCTCAAGTTGATAAAAACTTTGAAATTATTTCTGATACAAAGAAAAAATTAGAATGCGATACCCTTCTTCTTTCACTTGGTTTAATACCTGAAAACGAACTATCAAAGAATGTTAACATTAAAATAGATAATATTACAGGTGGGCCAATCGTTGACCAAAACTATGAAACCTCTTTAAAAGGTGTTTTTGCATGTGGAAATTGTCTTCAAGTTTATGATACAGTTGATGTTTTGTCAATTGGTGCTAAACATGCAGGTAAATGCGCTGCGGAATCTATTAATAATAAAAAAATAAAAAAACCATTTATCAAAGTCAAACCTGGTCAAGGTATATATTATGTTGTACCGCAGAAAATAAGTGAGAATGGTAAAGTAAAATTTACAATGAGAGTTAAAAAACCAAGAGAGTCTGTTATAATAAAAATAAATGCAGGTGATAAAGAAGTATATAGTAAGAAATTAAGATATGTGAATCCTGCTAATATGATTGAAATTGATGTCGATATATCAGATGATATCATTAAATCAAAAGAAAATTTGGAGATAACAGTTGATGACTAAAAAAGAAATCACATGTATAGTATGTCCCATCGGCTGTAAAATACTTGTTAAGACAGATGGAAAAAAGATTAGCCTGATAGATGGAAATAAATGTAAAAGAGGCCTGGAATATGCAAGATCGGAGGCTTTGGATCCTAGAAGAGTTTTAACAACGTCAGTTCTAGTAAAAAATGGAGAATGGCCACTTGTTAGTGTAAAGACCACTAAACCAGTTCCAAAAAGAAAGATATTTGTTGTATTAGAAAAAATTAAAGAAACTAAAGTATCAGCACCAGTTAAAATTGGCCAGAGAATTATTAAAAATGTAGCAGAAACAAATATTGATGTTGTTTCTACTAAATCAGTTAAAAGAAAATAAAATATTTTTTCTAATTATTTTTTTCTAAATCATATTCTATGTTGTATTCTCCAGGATCTCCCTCTGTAATTTTAAATCCTTTTTCTTTTGATAAAGATAGCATTGGTGTGTTATCTTTTAATACAATACCAAATAGTTTTTTCAGATTTTTGTCTTTTGCTACCTCGATTGTATAATCTATAAAATCTGATCCAAGACCAAGACGATGCCATTTATCGCTAACAACAATTGCAAACTCAGCTTCGTCGTCTCTGCCAGGTGTTAGAATAATTCTAGATACTCCAATCAATCGTCTTTTCCCTTTTTCTTTAATTTCACCAACAATTCCTATCTCCCGGTCATAGTCAATATTACAGTACCTTGTTCTCATTTCATGTGGTGTTTCTTTTATTATTCTAAAGAATCTGAATCTTACTGTTTCTTGTGAAAAACTATCAAACATATCTTGCCATAGGTATTCATCTTCAGGTTTTATTGGTCTAAGTAAAACCTCTGTCCCATCTTTTAATTTCACTTTTTTAATGTATTTACTCGGGTATGTACTGATAACTAGATGTGGTTTTATTTTAGGTTTTTTGTCAAGAATTATTCTTGCGTCCACTGCAACAAGTTCTTCGTCAGTTGCTATCAATGGATTAATATCTATCTCTTTTATTTCTGGATGATCTATGATTAACTGTGAAAAATTAAGTAAAGTTTCATAGATTTTTTGCATATCAATTTTAGAAATCCCTCTGAATCCACTTAGTAATTTGTATGCTTTGGTTTCCTCTATTATCCTTTGAGCAAGTACTTGGTTTAGAGGTGGGAATCCAATAGCTCTATCTTTAAAAAGTTCTGTGTATACCCCGCCCATACCAAATAGTATAGCTGATCCAAAAATAGGGTCTTTTTTGGAGCCTAGTATTAATTCTGTTCCTTTGTTTTTAATCATTTTTTGTATGGTTACTCCCTCTATTTTTGCTTTAGGCTCTTTTTCTTTAATTTTTTTCATCATGTTTTTATAGGAGTTTCTAACCGATTTTTCGCAATCTAAGTTTAGTTCTACTCCACCTGAATCACTCTTATGTGTTATTTGAGGGGAATATATTTTCATAACAACAGGATATCCTATTTTTTTGGAAATTTTTACTGCCTCGTCTTCGTTTTTCGCTACCTCGGGCTTGGTGGATTTAATCCCATACATCTCAATAAATTCTTTTGATTCCTTTTCATTTAATAGAGTTCTATTTTCTTTTTTTGCTTTATCAACTATTTTTTTAAGTTTTTCCTGATTTGTACCTGTCTTTATGTCTAGTTCTTCTGGTGTTTCGTAAAGTAACTGTAGATTTCTTGCATAATGATAAAGATACATGTAAGATTCTACTGCTTCTTCTGGTGTTGCATAAGCAGGCACATCATTTCTATTCAAGATTTGTCTGGCGTGATAGACGCTTTCTTCACCTGGAAAAGCAACCATTATAGGTTTTGTAGATTTTTTTGAGAGATCTATCATTCTGTCTGCTAAATTTTTTGGATCCGCAACAACTTGTGGGACACATATTACAAGTAACCCATCTATATTTTGATCTTTTAAACATACTTCAATTGTTTTTTGATATGCTTCTTCGTCTGAATCTCCTATAATATCAACTGGGTTTGCTTTACTCCAGTGAGTTGGTAAAAACTCGTTTAGTTTTGCGATTGTTTCATTTGACAGTTCTGCTATTTCGCCTCCTTTTTCTATAATTGCATCGGTTGCTAGTACTCCTGGTCCACCTGCGTTTGTAACAATTGCAATATTTGGTCCAGTAGGTCTAGGTTGCTTTGCAAGAATTGATGAGCAGTTAAACAAGTCACTTATTTCTTTTACTCTAACAACACCGGCCCTGTCAAATGCCGCGTCATATATTGAATCTTCACCGGCCATAGCTCCGGTATGTGAAGACGCTGCTTTTGCTCCTTCTTTATATCTGCCTGCCTTTATGACAATAATTGGTTTTGCTCTAGCAAAACCGCGAGCTGCACTCATAAATTTACGCGCGTCAGTTATTGATTCAATATACAAAACAATGCTTCTTGTACTTGAATCCATACCAAAATAATCAATTAAATCCCCAAAATCAATATCTAGCATTGACCCTACTGAGACAAAAGAACTAAAACCAACTCTAGCAGCTGATGCCCAATCAAGTATAGCCCCACAGATAGCGCCGCTTTGTGAAAACAAGGCAATGTTTCCTTTAAGAGGCATTGCTCTTGCAAAAGTGGCGTTGAGATTTAGGTAAGGCATAATAAAACCAACACAATTTGGTCCTACTATACGAAGATTATATTTCTTTTTTATATCCCAAAGTTTTTTTTCTAAGGCTTTTCCTTCCTCGCCAATTTCTTTGAAACCTGCTGAAATTATGACTATCCCTTTGATTCCTTTTTTTCCACATTCTTCTACAACATTTAATACAACTTTTGAAGGTGTTGCAACAATTGCAAGATCTACAACCTTTGGTAGTTTTTTTACTGAAGAATATGCTTGTACCCCTTGAACACTTTCCCTTTTTGGATTAACTGGAAATACGATTCCATCGTACCCCGATCCAATAAGATTTCTAAAAATATTATAACCTGGTTTTCCAACTTTATCTGTTGCACCAATTACTGCTATACTTTTTGGTTTAAAAATTTTATCAAGATTTTCAACACTCGTTTTAATCGCCCCCATATCTATAAAATGTGGCCGATGGGGGCAATAATAGATGTTGTTAATAAACTTATCGACAACTTATACAAAATTTTTATACATCCCAATATTTGGAGAGATTTTTTTTAAGTGTTTTTACTATTTGTTCAACATCTTTTGTTCTTTTATCTTCAATCTTATTTTCTTTAAAATATTGCTTTTTCTCTAGGAGGCCGCACATAATATTATAGTACGATTTTACACTTGAATGACTATTATATCCTCCTCCAAAGAGAACAAGTAATTTATTGCAAGTTGTTGAAGATATCTTTTGCATTCTTTTTCCTAAATGATAATATATCTGATATGTTAATGATAGATCTGCCAAAGGATCGGAATGGTGTGTATCCACTCCACATTGGTAGATTATAATTTCTGGTCTGAACTGTTTTGAAAGAGTAGGTATAATACTATCAAAAGCATTTAGATAACTTTTATTACCAGTGTATCTTGGTAAAGGAAGGTTAACAGTATATCCTCTTCCAATATTTCTTCCGATTTTATCTATCGCTCCGGTTCCAGGATATAGTGTACGTCCGTCTTGGTGAAAGGAAATATTTAAGACAGTTGGATCTTCAAAATATATCTCTTGTGTGCCATTTGCGTGATGGACATCTAAATCTACAATTAGAAATCTTTTTTTATTATATTTTTCTCTTATATATTCGATAGCTACTGCAACATCGTTAAAGAAACAAAAACCTGATGTATATCTTCTGCTCGCATGATGAAAACCAGCAAGAGGATTTGCCATTATTTCAAAATTCTGAAATAATTTTTCACCTGCAAGTTTTGTACCTCCGGTTGGTATACGTGCAATATCATAAATTCCAATAGGTGCAGGTGTATCAGATGCAATCATCCCCCCGCTCTTGCTTAGTTTTTTAACTTTATTGATATATTCTTGATTGTGAACTCTTAGTAAATCTTTTTCAGTTGCTTTTCTAGGTTGAAATAGTTTTATTTCCTTCAGTATACTTTTTTCTTTAAATAAATCCATAGTTATCTTAGGTTTGTCACCAACAAGAGGGTGATTTAATCCTAGATCATATTTGTTGTAGTCTCTGTGATAAGTAATTCCAATTTTCATATACTTCTTTGTCTATTATTAATGTGGTTTTTAAAATTACGCCTAAATTTTTCATTTGGTATATTTTTTATACATTACCAATAAAGTTCCTATAAATGATGGTAATAATTATGAAAAAAGCCAAAAATTATATGTAAATTACCAATAGTTTTAAATAATCGAAAATCTATATATTACAATAAGGTGTATTTATGGAAGACGAAAACACTTACTTAGAAGGGATAGGTTCCCTTGCTAGATTTATTGATAGCGAGATGACAGTATTTGAAAGAATGAAAATTAGAAAAGAATCATTGATCAAGATAACAATTGCTCTAATTTTTTATGTTTTGATGATGGTTGTTTTTTCTTTTGTGATTTAAAATACAAAAAAGAGGGTCCTGAATGGAAGTAATACTTGCAGTAATTGTACTTGCTTTTTTATTTGAAACCATGGATTCATCTGCTGGTATGGGGTTTGGTACCGGACTCACACCTTTGTTATTTTTAATGGGCTATCATCCACTTCAAGTAGTACCAATACTATTAATTTCTGAAGGAATAACTGGTATAACTTCAGGCTTATTTCATCATGAATTTGAAAATGTTAAGTTTAAAATAAAAAGACCTTATAATAAAGAAACAAAAATAATGTTAATGATAGCTCTTTTTGGTTGTTTTTCAATCGTATTATCTGTTATAATAGCTTACTTAGCTATTGGTTTTGATACAAAGATTATCAAGGTTTATGTAGGAATTCTTGTAATGATGATGGGGATTATTGCAATATTTAAATTTAAAAGTAGGTCATCTAGATACAGACCAAAACTTTTAGGTTTTTTTTCTGTTCTTGCAGGATTTAACAAAGGAATAGGCGCTGGCGGATATGGGCCAGTTGTGATGCTTGGTCAAGTTTTCTCAGGAATATATGAAAAAACAGCAACAGCAATAGTTAGTCTGGCTGAAGGATTTGTATCAATAGTAGGTGTTTTGTCATTTTTGTTTATTACCTCTTATGGAGTCACAATCGACTATGTTCTCCTTCCATCTATTTTTACTGGTGGATTTATAGCTGCATTAGTTTCTCCTTATATGGTTAGAGTAATCCCAAATAACATTTGGAAAGTAGTGATACCTATCTATGCAATTGCCATGGGAGTTATAACTTTAGTTAAATTAATTCCATAAATAGAACAAATATTATATGCTAAATGACTAATCTCTATTTGGGATTATATCATGAAAGTAGATTTAGATAACGTTAAATGTATCACTGAGACTGCTTTAACTATTAGAAGTTCTAGAAGAAGGATAACAGTCCCTTCAGAAGTTGTTGATCTTTTACACCTTAAGGATGGAGATAAACTTCGTTGGATAGTTTTTAATGATGGAACAGTTAGAATTCAGAAAGTAAAATAGCTTTTCATCTAACATTTTAGCAGATTTTATAAAGTATTATTAGATAAGAAAACTTTAATCTATTAGTATATTAGCAAAACATATAAATAATTAACACATGTTAATTAAGGGGGATAACTATGACAATAACAGACCTAACGTCAATGAGTGAATCTCAAATAGATATAAAAAAAGAAATAAACGAAAGGCTAAATAAACTTCAAAATGAGGTATCTGAATACTGCTATCAATGTGCTAAATGTACATCTGGTTGTGAAGCTCATAAATTACTAGAACTTGAACCACATAAAATAGTGGCACTTTTAAAAAGAGGGCTTATAGATGAGATGGTAAACTCTGATGACATATGGACATGTATGAGCTGTTTTAAGTGTAGAGAGAGATGCCCACAAAAAATAGCTCCTGTCGAAATTCTCTTTGCCTTAAAAAATATGGCTGTAGCAAAAGGAAAACAGGTTCCTGGAACATATACATCTCTTTTACAATCAGTATTATCAACAGGTCTTTTGCAAGACATAAAAAGTGTTTCCACAAGTGATAATAAAACTAAAAAAAGAGAAGATCTAGGTCTTCCTGAAATATCAAAGCCAAAAGATCCAGCAAAATTTCAGGCAATGATCTCAAAGATAGCTGTGGAGAAAGTATAGTTGGAGGTTTTTTATGAAAAAATATGCATTTTATCCTGGATGTGTGATGCCCACCGAACAATACGCATATGAAATGTCACTTAGAGAAGTTTTACCAAAACTAAATGTTGAAATTGTAGATATCAACGGTTTTTCTTGTTGCGGGGAACCGATAAAAAGTATTAATCAAATGATGACACTTACTCTTTCAGCAAGAAATATAGCTATTGCAGAAAAAGAAAATCTTGATATTTTTGCACCTTGTCCAATGTGTCATCTGGCTTTTAGTGATTGTAAAAAAGTATTAAACTCTGATCCAAAAATGAAAGAGCGAATCAACACCTTTTTGTCTGATGAAGGACTAAAATATAATGGAACTTCAGATTTGATTAGTGTTCTTGATTTACTTCACGACATTGTTGGATTAGATAAAATAAAAGAAAATGTTAAAACCCCGATAAAAAACTTGACAGTAGCAACACATTATGGATGTCATTTAATAAGACCAAGTGAAGTAGGAAGACCTGATGATTCAGAAAATCCACAGAAAATGGAAAATATTTTAGAAGCAATTGGTGTAAAAACAAAATACTATCCAGAAAAACTTGATTGCTGCGGAGCGCTTCTTAATGCAAACAAACCTGAATCAGCATTAACAAAAACAGGTCAAAAACTACAACGTGTTCAGGAACAAGAATTTGACGGATTTGTTGATACCTGTCCATGGTGTCACCGTCAGTATGATTCTAGACAAAAAAAGGCTGGCGAAACAGTTGCTGCAAAACTTGATGTCCCTGTTTTTTATCTAACACAATTGATTGGTCTTTCATTTGGTATACCAAAAGAAAAACTAGGACTCAAATTAAATCTTAGCCCTGTTGAAAAAATTAAGATAGGAGGCAATTAGATATGACAAATAAAGTAGGTGTTTTCATATGTCACTGCGGGATAAATATTGCCTCTAATGTGGATGTTAAAGAACTAGTTAATTTTTCTAGAAAGTTAGATGATGTTGTTGTAAGTAAAGAATACAAATATATGTGCTCAGATGTGGGTGCAAAACTTATAAAAGATTCTATAAAAAAACATAAACTCGATTCTGTAGTAATAGGGTGCTGTTCACCTCGTATGCATGAACATACTTTCAGAGGAGTTGTTGAAGACGGCGGTGTTAATGGCTATAACCTTGAAATAGCAAACATTCGTGAGCAATGCTCTTGGGTTCATGATGATAAAGAGAAGGGTACAGATAAAGCAAAAGATCTCATAAAAGCAGCTGTTGCTAGAGCAAGAACATTAGAGCCGCTTAAAGCATCAAAAGTTGAGGTAACACCAGAAGCATTAGTAATTGGTGGAGGTATAGCAGGAATTCAATGCGCACTGGACCTTGCTGAACAAGGACACAAGGTTTATCTTGTAGAAAAATCACCCACAATCGGTGGTCGTATGGCTCAGCTTGATAAGACTTTTCCAACACTGGATTGCTCAGGATGTATCTTAACACCAAAAATGATGGATGTTAAAAATCATGAAAATATTGAGCTCTTAACTTACTCTGAAGTGACAAATATAGATGGTAGCATTGGTAATTATACCGTTAAAATAAAGAAAAAACCCCGATATGTTGATATAGATAAATGTACAGGTTGCGGGGATTGTATTGATGCATGTAGATTAAAGGGTCATGTGGAAAGTGAATTTGATGAAAATATCGGTAAAAAAAGCGCTATATATATCCCATTTCCGCAGGCAGTACCATTAAAATGTACTATTAACCCGGATAGCTGTTTAATGCTTACCCGTGGTAAATGTGGAACGGGACCACTATGTGTTGAGGCCTGTGAGGTAGGTGCAATAGACTTTAAACAAAAAGAACAAGAAATCGAAGTAAAAGTTGGAGCAATAATAGTTGCAACAGGATATGATTTAATCAATCCAGATAGCTTATATGAATATGGTTATGAAAATTCAGAGGATGTAATAACAAGCCTTCAGATGGAAAGACTGATAAATTCATCTGGTCCAACCGAGGGAGAAATAATAAAACTCTCTAACAAAGAAAAACCAAAGAGTATTACCTATGTTTTGTGTGCCGGATCAAGAGATCAAACAGAATGTGAATGGTGCTGTAGGATTGGCTGTATGAGTGCATTAAAACAAGTGTATCTTTTAAAAGAAAAACTTGGTGATGATCTAGAAATAAACATATGCTATACCGATATCAGATCTTTTGGAAAAAGATATGAGGAATTCTACAGAAAAATAAGAGGAATGAATACTAGCTTTTTCAGGGGAAGACCCTCAGAAGTAAAAAACATGGGTGAAAATCTAACAGTTGATATTTTTGATACAACAACTAATAAATTATTTGAAATAAAAACAGACATGGTAGTTCTTGTTCCAGCGCTTGTTCCAAGACATGATTCAGAAGATATTGCAAGAATACTTCGTATAAGTACAAGTGAAGATGGATTCTTTTTAGAAGCTCATCCTAAGCTAAAGCCTATGGATACTGCAACAAATGGTATATTTATTGCAGGATGTTGCCAGGGACCAAAAGACATACAAGATACAGTCGCACAAGCCAGTGGAGCAGCCGCTAGAGCTGCAAATATTTTATCTAAGAAAGAATTAGAAACTGAACCAATTGTTTCTTTTGTTGATGAAGATCTATGTTCAGGTTGTGGGACTTGTGTATCGGTTTGTGCATACAGTGCAATTGACCTTGAAGAAAAAGAGGATGGTAAAAAACAAGCTAAAGTAAATGAAGCACTATGTATGGGGTGTGGAGCATGTGTAGCATGTTGTCCGTCTGGTGCGATGCAACAGCATGGTTTCAAAGAAAAACAATTAAAACCAATGATAGATGAGATGGTATAGTTTACTGCTAACTTTCTATTTTCTTTCTTTTTTCAATTAATAGATTAAAAAATAGAAATATTGATGCGATGAAAAGAATAACAGATATTGTTAAAAAAGCAAAGTTAAAACTACCAAATCTATCTGCGGTATAACCAAAATAGGTTGCAATAGGGCTTGATAGCATAATTAGTAACGATCTATAAAAACCTAGTTTTCCTGCTCTACCTTTTTCTTCCCATTGATCCATTAGATATGATGAAATTATCGGAAAAATAGCAGTTGAAAGTGAAAGTACAGGTAAAATAAGAAAGATAATCCAGATTGAATCTGAAACAACAAATACGATTGTTCCAATACCTGTAAATAGTGACAAGAGAAGAATAATTACTTTTTTGTTGTATTTATCTGAAATTGATCCAATAAATGGTTTAAAAATAAAACCACATAATCCTAAAAATAAGAAAGCAGCTCCTGCTAAAAACCCACTCATCCCTTCTTTTTCTATAGATAAATACGGTTGAAAAAACGACATATAACTAATCCAAGCAATAGCGATTAGTAAATTTACAACAAATATTAATTGTACTTTTGGTCTTTTAAAAACTTTTACTCCATCCACAATTCTTTCTTTTATTGAAAAAAACTCGGGAAGAGTAGTTGTTTCTTGGGTTCCTTTATAAAATAATATGATACTAAAAATACAGACTGCCCCCCATATAAAAAAGAAGCTTCGCCAGATATAATAACTTGCTATTGCTGCTGCAAAAACAGGTATTGCATATGCTAATGATCCTGCACTCGAACGGATTCCCAGAGCTTTTCCTTTATTTTTCCTGAAAATATCTGTTATCATAGAGATTCCGGCGGGAGGATAACTACCAGTTCCAATACCTAGTAGTATTAATGCTAGTAGAAAAGTTAGGTAATGGTTGGATATTCCAACTAGAAAATATGAAGATGTAAACAAGATCATGGCTATTATAATACTAGTTTTTCTACCTTTTATGTCTGAATAAATACCTGATGGAAACTGCATAAGTGCATAAAAAAGCCACATTGCAGTAAGTGCTATTCCTGCTTCCGTCCAACTGAAGTTTAGTTCATTTGAAATTTGTGGTAAAAGATTTGATATACTGTATCTTCCAGAAAGAATTAAAAACCATGCTAATGAAATACAGCATAAAGCAATTTGGTTTTTGTTTAGTTTAATCATATTTTTAGCGAGGGGCGAAACTTGTTTCTTATATAAATAATTTTAAATGATAGTCATCTATTTTTTTATTAAAATGATTCTAAAAAGAAATATTTTAACAAAATATTATGGTATTTTAGAAGAAAATAGAATGCCAAAATTCAAACAAAGTAAATTTATAAAAGTTGATTTTGATAAAACTGAAAAAACAAAAGATCTATGGAAAAAGCATGATGATTATTTAAAAAAAATTCAACTATCGGATTTACAACCAGAACAATCTCTTCTAGATTTAAAAATAGAATTAGCAAGTAGAGTTTTTAAAAATTGTCATTTTTGTGAAAGAAAATGTATGGTCGATAGGACAAAAGAAAGTGGCATTTGTGGAGTAAAAAGATCATCTGTTGCATCTGAATTTTTACATTTAGGTGAAGAAAGAGTACTTGTTCCTTCTCATACAATTTTTTTCTCGGGTTGTACTTTTAATTGTGTTTTTTGTCAAAATTGGGATATAAGCCAAAATAATAATGGGTTGTATATTGAACCAAAAAAGATGGCAGATATTATTAAAAATAGAGAGTTACAGGGTTCAAAAAACGTTAATTGGGTTGGTGGTGACCCTACACCTAATATTTTGTATATTCTTTTTGTCCTCAAAAAATTGGATGTTGATATTTCCCAAATATGGAATTCAAATATGTATTGTTCACTTGATACAATGAAACTTTTAGATGGTGTTATTGATTTGTATCTAACTGATTTTAAATATGGCAATAATAACTGTGCGAAAAGATTATCAAAAATTGATAATTATTTTGAAATAGTTAGCAGGAACCATAAAAAAGCAATTGAGAATGGTGACATGATAATAAGACATTTAGTTATGCCAAATCATGTGAGGTGTTGTTCAAAACCAGTTGTTGATTGGATTTCAGAAAATATGTCTGATGTAATAGTAAATATTATGGGACAATATAGACCTAGTTATCAGGCAGGTAAATATGATGATATTTCAAGAGCAGTTTCTATTTCAGAAGTAAAAGAAGTAAAAGATTATGCTAAAAAGAAAGGTATTTTTATAAAAGATTAAATAATTATAATTAAACGTTGAGGAGATGCAATATGCAAGAAGGAACAATATGGAGAATTATTAGCTGTATATGTTTTTTATTTGTAATAGGTATTATCATAGCATCATGTCCTCCATTATATCAAAAACAAAATATTTTTACAAATTGGATTAATTTAAATTTTTTATCATTTTTGTATATGTTAGTAGCAATTGTTGCTGGAATTTTTGGTTTTTATTTCAAAAATGGGATAGTAGTTACAATAGGTTTTATCTGTGGTTTTACTGGTTTTATTTTATCACTGTAAAACTTCATAAAAACATGTTTTTTTTATGCAATTAAGTTCCAGTTCAAATCTTTTCTATCTATTCTCATTTTTCTCAAAAAATTTTTTAATATAAATCATATTGAATTACCATTGATTGAGATGATATTTGACAAAGGTAGACCTTTGAGTAAGGAATTCTGTGAATACTGTAAAAAAGAGATTGAACCAGGAGATAAAATGATAATATTAACAAGATGTGCTTCTCACGAAAGATAATTGTCTAACAGGTTATGGGCTCCAACAGTTTATGGTTACATTGATAGTGCCCCTAAATATCATGAAAAATGTTATATTAAACTTCTTAAAAAGAAATAATATAATATTTTTATCGACACTTAAATCGGTGTTAAATTTCTTTTATTTATAAGATAAAAATTACAAAAAAAGATTTAGTTAAACTCATTTTTAGAATGAATTAAAAAAACCAAACTTATCATACTTAGAATAAAAATAGGTAAACCAATTACTAGAAACAAACCTATATTATTTCCCATAGATAATAAAGAAGCAATATTTACATTAAAAATTCCTATTAATACCAATGTAAAAAATGTTTTTTTAAGAATTAATAATGCACTAATTAAACCCATTGTAAAAGCAGATAGACTTACAACTGCCAAAAATAATTTCATTTGAAATTGTGCCCAATTATATGAATAATCATAGTTATAATCAAAATCATAATAATTATTATCAGAGATGTTTTTTGCATCTAATATTGCTGAAGTACCTAAAACAATACATAAACTAGCAGCAATTATTAGTAAAATACCTGCAGATATTATAAAACTTCTTTTATTTG
>Ga0180433_10004233_pt1 | contig 20312 bp, 14 predicted proteins | sample SS_ome_8_FD_132980 | JGI IMG/M metagenome (GOLD analysis project Ga0180433, IMG submission 132980) | Hypersaline lake sediment archaeal communities from the Salton Sea, California, USA - SS_1_D_1 metaG | ecosystem: Environmental > Aquatic > Non-marine Saline and Alkaline > Hypersaline >... | reverse complement strand
GAGCTTAAGAAAGAATTCTCCTACACTTTCGATATCTGGGGAAACCGGTCGATTATATAATTCGACTTTTCTTGAACACATGAGACCTGAGGACTCTATCATCCAAATAGGCAGCACGATGAAACAGGCAATTGGTAACCCAATAATTACAGCTGCATATTCGATTGTAGCATATAGATGTGCGGAATCACTTCCTAGGTGATAGATTTGAGAAGCAAATTCGCTAAGACTAATGTAAATAGCTATATTAACTGCCAATAATCCTCCAAATACGGTTCTTAAAAGAATCCGCAATCCTGATAACTTTTTTTCGCTGATAAATATGAAATAGTCGTATTTCTTTAACTTCATGAGTTTATGTAATTTAGATAAACTAATTGCTATGAGCGGCCCTAAGATCAGTACAATGAAAAGAGCCAAGTATGGAATGACCATTGTTGATATAATGTCTATATATGTATTACCCGGCAATATTGGTATGAGGTCAGGGACTGGATCACCCCCTATTATTGGAAGTAATGAGAGACCTATCGCAATAACAACGAGGATAAGTGATACAATAGTCGGCAAGATGAACCGTTTTTCCATAATTTACAACTTCTTTTGTATTAAAGATTTGTGATTATATGTATAAATACTATCGAATTATTATTTAAAGATTGACTTCTGCAATCTTTTATACTTCTGACATAAAAAAATCCTGTATATTTATGCTTTACATCCTTGGTTTTATAGATATGTTAGAGTTCATTTCAACTAAATAGTCATCAATATTCTCCATCTCAATCTAAACATTTATAAATAGTTAAAAGGTTTGTAGGATAACATTCATTATAATTCGAATTATGCTAATACCAATATAAATATGATCTAACATGTTAAACATGAATTACATAAATAAATTACAAAAAGAACTATCTAATTTACTTGGAATATCTGGATATGAAGAGGAAGTAAGTGATTTTATTCTTAATGAAATAGAGAGCATAGATTTGGTAGATCAATGTTGGAAAGATCCATTAGGTAATGTGCTTGCTATTAAAAAAGGTAATTCAAACGAAAATAGAATTCTTTTAGATGCTCACATGGACGAAATCGGTTTTATGGTTTCTCATTTAGAAGAAAAAGGATTTTTAAGGTTTGTATTAATTGGAGGATGGGATAAGAGAATTCTTCTAGGAGAATCTGTAGTTATAAAATCTGAAACAGGAGAGATTTTTCATGGAATAATCGGTTCTAAACCACCTCATCTTACTTCTGAAGAAGAGAGAAAAAAAATTGTTGATATATCCGACATGTATATAGACCTCGGAATGACTTCAGAAAAGGAGCTTATGAATCATGGCATCAATGTTGGAATCGTAGGAACAACATATAATCCTTATAAAGAATTTCCAAATGGAATGGTTCGAGGAAAGGCATTTGATGATAGGACAGGATGCAATGTATTACTTAATGTAATGAAAATTTTGAAAGAAAATCATAAAGAATCTCAAGAAGAAACCATTCTATTCAATTTCGCAGTACAAGAAGAAATAGGCGGAAGAGGTGCAATGACAGGTTCTTATAGCTTAAAACCGACCATGGCTCTTGCCATTGAAAATACTACTGCCGCTGACGTACCTGGTGTTAAGGAATCAAATTGTCCTGCATATATTGGTAAAGGTCCCGCAATTACCATTGCAGATCACTCCCTTATTTCTAATCCTAAAGTTAATCAAAGACTTATTAAAAATGCCGAACATGAAAAAATACCTTATCAGATTAAAAAACCAAAATATGGTGGAACAGATGCAGGGAAAATTCATACAACTAGAAAAGGCATTCCCAGCTCTGTTGTATCAGTCCCATGTCGCTATATTCACACGGCTACATCTCTTTTAAAACTTGAAGATATAGCAAATACTATTAAACTTATTGATGCATTTATCCGGAATCCCAGAAATGTTTGACTATATATATCATGTAGTAGTTGAATTGAAGTTTCTATGACACTATAAATAATCCTATTTTTTCAATGGAGTGCTAGATTATAGCTTGGTATAATATAAGATTTATATTACGAAATAAAGATAATATATAATCCTGCTGTATTTACGAGGATTACAGTTGTTTCAAACAATATAATAGACTATATAACTATTAAATTCATTTGTATCTTTAATTTATATTAAAATTATTATATCCAATAAAATCAAAATAATTGAAGGAGCATGCCAAAAATAGTATTATATTATAGCTTATTGGGACATAATAGGAGTATTGCTGAAGAAATAGCTGAAAAGGAGAATTGTGAGGTTAAAGAATTTGCACCTGGCAATCTCTTGAGAGTTTTTCAATTTTTTATGAGAAAGAAAAAATTAGCAAAAAAGGCAAAGAAGATTAATTTGGAAATTGAAAATCACGATGATTTGATCATTTGTGGTCCTATATGGGGTGGAAAACCCGCACCAGCCATACTAAAATTACTTGAGAACTTAGATTTAAATGGGAAAAATGTGAGCTGCACTTTTACATATACTCAAGATTATGGAGATACAGAAGACATGATTAAGAATATGATACAAGAGAAGTCTGGAAATGTTAAAGAGATTACATTTAAAATTGTATCTGAAAGCAAGCTCGAGGATACTTGAGTAATCTCCCAATTCTTATTGCCATTTAACATAAATGTTTAAATAAAATTAAGATAATAACAATTATGGGGAAGTCAGTGTCAGTTTAAATAATCTTTATAACTTAATTTTTAAATAATATTATAAGAGTAGATAGAATCGTGAAAAAAAATTGGTGTTAACATGTTATTAGAATACTACATGACCAGAAACGCTCAAGCATCTATTTATACTTTTGAATTTCTTTTTTCAATGATTTTACTCTTTATCCTTCTCTTTCTTTATATCAAGGATTTTGATAAGAAATCGTTACCAGTATTTATAATAACTACATTATGTCATTCAGCACTGGAAATCGTAGCACAAGGTACTGGCGTAAGAGTTATTGAAGGAGCTACCTTGTTTAACATTGAAATAGGGTATCCTTTCATATGTTTTATTCTTGGCGCTTTTGAAGGGGGTTTTATTAGCCTTTTCGCTTATCATTTAGCAATATTTTTAAAAGAAAAGGATCGGCAATCTAAACTTAGTGTTATAACACTTATTGCGTGCCTCATGATTGGTTTTATCTTGATGGGGCTGATAAATTTCATTAGTCAATCCATTTCAGGGATAACGCCATCTCTTACGAGAAGGGTAATATTCAATCCCAGGAACATTTTGACCATTATCATAATTGTTATAATAACTTTGCTTTACACTATTTTCTATAAAAAATTCGATCCAAAAGACAGGAAATTAGTACTTTATTTCTTCATTGGATTAGCAATAATTACTTTCATGATAAATATTTTTCCCCATCTTGCAGGAATCCGCTTTATTGAAAAAAAAATAGGAAGCTCATATGTCATGGCGAGTTATATCGAACAAGTAGCAGTGATGTATGGCTATAGTTTCATATTTGAAGGTGCAGGGTTCTTAGTATGGTATATTATCCCATTACATTTAACAGGTTTACTAGGAAATAAGTTAGAATCTTGAACTTCTTAAAAATATTTAACTTAATATTAACTTATCATCTTCTTCCTAATTTTTCATATTTTAAACAGTTTTCCATATTCTCCAATAGTTATCAGCTCAAATTTTTCATTTAATTCCTAAAAATATTATTATATCTTAAATTTTTAAGGATATCACTTTTGTGGGATTTATTCATAAGAAAAAATGCTATACTGATTATCTTTTTGAATGTTCGATTTTCGATACATTTAAATATACTGTTTTCTAATATTATATTAGGATTTCGATTTCTGATATATTGATAACAATATATCGAAAAAAAATATATAAAGTGAGAAAAATAAAATGAGTCAAATGCAGGAAATAAGAAAAGACAATTTAAAAACATTGATTGACGAATATAAAATTGCCGTTGACATGCTTGGTTTAGCAGACATAATATCCATTGAGGAGCATAGAGAACGATATTCATGGATAAAGGAATGGGAAGAATTACTGTACGAATAATCAATAAGTATAATAATTAAATTGAAAAGAGAAAAAAAATGTTTTTTGGAAAAAGATTTCACGGGCATAATAGGAGAGATTTATCTGGTTTGGACATTTTAGTGCTTTCCATCATTAAAAATAATCAGAGAATTTCTGGATACGATCTTAGTCAAAATATTAACAAGAGATTTGGAGGTATGTGGAAAGCCTCAGCGGGAACTATTTATCCGTTATTGAATAGATTAGCAGAAAAGGAGTATCTTGAAATCGAGGAAATCACTAAAAATAACCGTCAGAAGAAGCTATACTCAATTACTGAAAAGGGTATAGCTAAACTCAAAGAAGTATTGGAAGATAACTTGAGATCCTCAATTGACACCGTACAGGATTATATTAAAATAATTACAAAGGCCATTCCCCCGATTGCGAGAAGTGTTGGAGATTGTTTTTGTGGGATGCCAGTAAGTGATGTGTATGGAGAAAAAATTGACGAATCAGATTATGCAATGAAAAATATAGAGCGCGTTGAGGGGATTATAGGACAATTAGAGAGGGACAAAAAGATCCATTCAGAGAGACTAAAAAATGTTTATAAGAAGTTAGAACATTACAACCAAATTTTGGAACGTTTAAAGGCAGGAAGAAATGAACACGCAAAAGTTATTGAGATCGTCGACAATGATAATGAATTTGATGACTTTTAAATCGAAATCAAAAAAATAAATGGAGATGAATGAAAGCAACATGTTTAGAGATAAAGCGTACGAATATGGAGAGGTAAGGACGCAGAACCAAGAGGTTCAGAACGAAATCAACATGTTAAGAGACGATGGGCGGCAATTGAAGGATTTACGGGAACAAATGGACGAATTTTTAAGTTCCATGGTAAAAGCTCAAAAAGATCCTGAAAAGAAAAAGAGAAAGCTTGAACGCCCGAAAAAGAAAGACACGACTCGAACAGTGCAGGATATAATGCATTTATACATATAATAAAAATCAAATCCAAAATAAAATAAAAAAAAATAAATTAAAAACAAAAAGAGGTAAAAGACATGTGTGATGAACATGGTTTTAGAACACCAAGAGCAAGGCACCCGCATGCGGAACATCCATTCGGCATGGGACTTGGAGCAATGTTTGGTTGCGGTCCGGAAGACATGAAAAGGATGGGTCAGATGGCGCGCAAGTGGATGCACGCATTTATGGGCGGCTATGAAGGCGGAGTTCCTTATAACTTGGAGGATAAGGGAGAGCATTATTTGGTTTCGGTACCCCTTGCGGGGCGGACCAAAGAGGACGTGAAGGTATCGTTGATAAACAACACCTTGAATGTTAAGGCAGATAAGCCAAAATTCGATGGAGAAGAGCCCAAAAAAGAAGAAAAGAAAGCTGAGGGCCCCATTCCTTTCACAGCGAACTTTTTTAGATTCGTGAAAGTTGACATGGACATTCAATTGCCCACAGACGCCGATAAGGACTCTATCAAATCGCTGATGCAAAATGGTCTCTTGAAAATCAAGGTCGGGAAAAAACCGCCAACAAACATCAACATTAGCGACGAGAACAACTAACTACACGCAAGAAAAACATGAGGTGAAAATCATGGACAAGCCAATGAAAAATTCTCATTTTAGAATGATGTCGGCAATGTTTAGGATGCGCGATAAATTTACTTCCCCGAGGATTAAGGTAGAGAAAGCAGACATTAAGCCCGGACAAGTCGTTCTCGACTACGGGTGTGGACCTGGGAGCTATGCCGTGGAAGCCGCTGAGCTGGTAGGAGATACCGGAAAGGTCTATGCAGCAGACATCCACCCGCTCTCACCAAAGAAAGTCCAGGCAGCGGCTTCCAAAAAGGGGCTTAACAATATCGAAACGATCCTAATAGATGGTGCCACTAACGCAACGGGCTTGTCAGATAAATACGTTGATGTCATCTTATCGTTTGATATGTTCCAACAAGTGAGTGATAAGGAACTCTTATTGAAGGAATGGCATCGCGTGTTGAAAAAAAAAGGGGATTTTGGCTTTAGATTCTCATCACATGGAAGAAAACGATATTCTCTCGCGCATCACGGACGATGGACTGTTCAAATTAGAAGAACAGAGAGGGAAAATGTACATCTTTGCAAAACAAGCGGATTAAAAAATAAAAGCGGAGCGCCTTAGAGTTAATCAGCGTTAGCTTGAGGGCATACCAATAGATTAAATTCTAAAGCGCACCAATTAATATATTTTTTTTTTCTTTTTATACTTTACAACTTTTTATTAATAACTCTCAGATAAATTTAGTCAAGATTTAATGGATATCTTCCTGAAATTTTAGCAGCTCTCATTATGGCCCTCATGTTTTCCAGGGGGAGTTCACGGGGGATTTCGCATCCAAACGCTAGCCAATACCCTCCACCCTCACCGGCAGTTTTTATATGTTTAGTACAATTTTCGAAGACGGCTTTCGGATCAGCGTTAGTGAGTCTGTTATAGTCAAGATTACCCATTATGGTGACTTTATCTCGTAATAATTGTTTAGCCCACTTTAGATCGACTTGGTAATCGAATTGAATGGCGCCCCCAGGATTGGTTTCAATTGAAAAGTGTATGCATTGAGGTACGTACCCGCAACAATGAATTAACGGTACCATTCCCATTTTCTTAATCGCATTACACGCTTTCTTTTCCGGTTCCAGGCAAAATTCCTCGAAGAACTTCGGACTCATGAAATAAGACGCAGTTTCACCCACGCCTATGATGTCTGCTCCTGCTTCGTACATTGCACGGCAGACTTCGATCTCGTAATCAGCATACCAATCCAAGATCTCTTTGAATTCGTCTGGGTGATCTAAAACATAAAATAATTGCATTGGATCAGCTCCAGTTAAAAGCGTTACTCCTTGAAATGGTCCTTCCGTCCATCCAATGATTGGAACTTCGTCTCCAAGCTCCTTTTTAATATATTCTATTGCTTTAATTGATTCAGATAAGCGTCCTGATTTTAATGGATCAATCATTTTGAGCTTCTGAAAATCCTCGTACAACGATGCGTGACTAAGAACGGGTTTTACGATTCTTGGAACATCATCATGTGGAAATTCAACCTTAGCACCTAACGCTTCAGCGTACATACCAACATCGGAGGAAAAGCAAACCGCATCCCATCCGAACATGTTTAACGCAGTTAATTGACCTTCGATAAACTTTTCTGCCTTGCTTACATATTCTGAAAAGGGTATTCCCGCAACTCTAGCAGAGAATGTTTGAGCAAATGGCATGAACGGTACCCTGTCGGGTTCTCCGTGCTTGACTGAGGTCATCACGCGATCGTAAGAAGTCATTTCGGACTTTAATTCTTCCGAAAATTCTTTTACTTTCTTGATTAAGTCGTTTACTTCGGCGATATGCGCATCATAATTATACTTGCTTGCCATCGCGGGTGAAGTTGCGGGTCCACTGAGGATGGTTCTTATTTTATGACGAACGCCTTGCTTCCATAATTCCTCCTCCAATTTAGCTACATCATCTCGGGATTGTGTGAGATAGATGGCCGACGCTACAATCTTAGCGTTGTTCTTTTTTACTGATTCAGCGATTATTTCTGGAGTAACATCGGAGCCCGCATCAATTACCTCAAATCCATGTGCTTTTAAATTTGACGCAACTATGTTAGTACCAATGGTCCATGGCCCTCCCATGACGCCTAAAACTACCTTTTTTTCTGGTTCTTTTGGTTCGTCGGGCAAGCCCAGTGATTGAACACCTACTTCAAACGATCCTGCAGCTTTAATGATGTCATCAAGATACATTCCTTTTGTCTTATATTTCTCGCTTACTTCAGTCAAACCAGCAGATAGTGCTGAGATGATGCTTTCATTTGAATTATCACCTCTTTTAGCCTTCCTTACCAACCGACCGATCTTTTTATAGTCTCCTAAGATTGTCGCTTCAGTAATATCTCGCAAAATATCATTAGACATGTTTTTTCAATTCAGAATTTTAAATAATTTGATATTGAAATTATGGATTAAGAAGTATAAAAAAGTTCTTCAAAAAAAGGTTTGAAATTTTAAATATAACTTAGTGCAAATAACATTTAATTTTGATTTTTTGAATAAGTGAAAAAAAATGAGTAAAGAAAAACAAGAAGATTATACGGTTAAAAAGGCAGTATCTTATGGGATAGGGCAATTTGCTGATACAATAGCTCTTCAAATGTTCACATTTTTTATTTTCACGTTTTACTTTTCCGTTGTAGGAATGGACGTGAACTTGATCACGATAGTTTTTATAATATGGTCTATATGGAACGCAATCAACGATCCGCTCATGGGAGCATTATCGGATAGAACGCAAACTAAATTAGGAAGAAGAAAACCTTACATGGTTATTTCGATTGGACCATTATGCTTAATAATTGTGTTATTATGGACGCCCCCCCTTTATTCTGAGTTCGCATCATTTATTTATTTCATAGTCATCGTAATTTTATTTGATATTACTTATACGATGTATGATTTGAACTACGCATCGCTATTTCCCGAAATCTTTCAAGATTTAGATAAGAGAGCAAAAGCAAATAACATAAAACAAGGATTTACGGTGATAGGCTTGATTTTTGCGTTTATAATGCCAACAATTTTCATACCGACATTAGATGATCCTCAATATATATCTAATTATAGCGTTGCGGGATTAATAATGGCCATAATAGTTGCAATTGGAGCGTTGATATGTATTAAATTTGGCGTAAAAGAACGAGTAGAATTTTCCAAAGATTATAAAACTGCGCCAAGCTTAATTGATTCTCTAAAATATTCTTTAAAAAATAAAGGATTTCGGACATTTATAATCGCAAATTTGGGATACTGGTACGTGATTGGAATGCTTCCAACTATCGTGCCGTTATATGGAACCTATGTTCTAAACATAGGCGAAGGAGAATCCATCTTGTTAGGATTATTATTAGGTACAACATTCATATCTGCAGCGATATTTTTAGCATTGTGGCGATTCGTAGCACTCAAGGTAGGAATGAAAAAGGGATACATGATGGCAAATGCAATTTTCATTATCACCTTGATACCTTTTCTATTTATTAACAATAGAGGTTTGGCATTTATTGCATTCTTTATTGCGGGTATCGGGCTTTCAGGAGCGCTACTATTTGGGGATATACTACTTGCGGCGATTATCGACGAAGATGAATTAAAAGGAGGGACTCGAAGGGAAGGTGGCTTCTACGGAATTAACGCTTTAGTCACGAAGTTATCAACAATATTTATGATCATCACAATCAGCCTCGTATTCAATAGTACTGGATGGAAGGTATTTAATCCAGTTCCCGGAGCGGATACGATATTGGGATTGAAAAGTTTGATATGTATCTTTCCCGCAATTGCTTTAGGTATTGGGATATTATCAATTAGCCGGTTTCCAATTACGAAGGAAGGATACGAGCAGATTAAAGAAAGTGTAAAGAAATTACACTCTGAAAAATCAGAAAAAATTAAAAGCTAGTATTATAATTCAAAATCCTACAACAATCTAGTTGAGTTATGATGCTTCCCTTTCTACGATGATATTCTAGCTCAGTTTTTTTTTATTTTTTTTTTAATTACTAATTTTCTATAGAAAATCATAATTATTTTACCATTTTTCGAAATGAAACTGGAGATTTGTCAGTCTTCATTCATATAAAGACACTTTTATAACCGAAATGAAAAATTGGACTCCACATTTTTTTTATAATCTCAATTTTAAAATTAGTTATCAATTCAATGTTTGATAAAAAAAAGAATGTCAAAAACAACAACAAACAACGGGGTTTATTGTTGAAACAAAAAAAAAGGAATTTTAAAAAACAGAGAAGAGTAACAAAATTAATAAAAATACTTGGATTTTTTACACTTTTTTTGGCCATTCCATCCTTTCTTAATTATAAAGACCTTGTATCAAATCCAAGTAACAATGAACTAAACGACGACAATTCTGAGATTTATACACCAGAAGAGTATCAAGAGATAAACCTAGCCTCAATTGAATTAGAGGTCATTATCTCTGATTTGAATGTAGAAGAATTAAGAGCTCCAAATGGGGAGACACATCATCGATTAATTATTGATGATGGAGGAGGATATTTAGGTCAGATAGGAAAGCCGAGCATTCCTTTTAAGACCTTAAAAGTATTGCTTCCTCGAGGGAAGAAGCATGGTGAAATTAAGATAGAATTGGAGAACGAGCGTGTTCTTGATGGATGTTATAAAGTAGAGCCTGCCCAAAGGCAAATCCCATTTGTTTCAGAGGAGAATCCAGATTTCATAATGGATAATTCTGTGTACAATTCGGAAGATCATTTTCCTCAGAAGCTTTATTCAGTGGAGGGTATTCATGACCTCAGGGGTTATAAAATACTCATACTTAATATCTATCCTGTCCAATATGTGCCAAAATCGGGAGAGCTTTCATACCATGAATGCACAAAAATATCAATAGATTTAATTGATTCTGATGAAAACTATTCACGATTCAGGGATCTTGAAGAGGATAAGGAAAAAATTCTTGAGTTGGTTGATAATCCAGAGGCAATAGAGACATATAGATTAGAAAACACTATGGAAAAACTAGTACTTAAGACTTCTGATCTTCCTCAAGCATCGTATGATTATGTCATAATAACAAGCGAAGCGTTAAATAATTCGAATGGAGCGTATACATTTCAAGATCTTGTGAATTATAAGAATTCAAAAGGGATTGAGACGACGATCGTTACAGTTGAAGATATTTACGCTAACTATGGAGGTATTGATAAGCAAGAACAAATTCGTAATTTTATCATAGATGCATATGAAACCTGGGGTATAGAATATGTATTACTTGGAGGTGATGGTGATGGTGAAAATTTAGGTGGAGAAAGTGAGGATGCGATTATTCCATCAAGAGGATTTTATGGTAAAGATCTATTCGAGGATTTAAATGTTCCATCGGATTTATACTACGCTGCCTTAGATGGAAATTGGAACGATGATGGTGATATATATTGGGGCGAACCAGGAGAAGATGATCTGTTCGCTGAAGTATATTTAGGGAGAGCACCAGTTGATACGGAGGAGGAAGTATCCAACTTTGTCATAAAAACGATAACTCACGACGAAACTACTGATCCATATTTATCTGAAGCGCTTATAGTGGGCGAAGATTTAGATTGGGCACTTTGGGCTTCTGATTACTTGGACGAAGTGAAAAATGGTTCTGATCTATATGGATATTCTACCGTAGGATTTCCAGAAACATATAATGTTTCTACCTTATACGATCGAGATACAATTCCAGATAATAATTGGACAAAAGAAACGCTTATTTCGCTGCTCAATGATGGAGTTCACGTGATAAATCATCTGGGACACGCTGATGTAAACAAGAGCATGAAGTTGTATAATGAAGATGTTGATAATCTAACAAATGATAAATACTTCTTCATATACAGCCAGGGATGTTACGCTGGTGCTTTTGACAACAGAGATGCATATTATAATTATCAAGATTTTGATTGTATAGTTGAACATTTCGTTACTACACCAAATGGGGCATTTGCGTATATTGGAAACAGTAGATTTGGGGTGGGTAGCCCACTTGATCCAAATACTACTAATGGAGTTAGTCAGCGTTATAACAGAGAGTTTTTTGACGCAATATTTGATGAAGAGATCTCAGAAATTGGAAAAGCACACCAGGATTCGTTAGAGGATACTATAGGATGTATACTGCAACCATTTTATCGAGATGTGTACTATGAACTCATTCTCTTTGGAGATCCTACGGCGACTATATCCCCGGATCCAAATATTGTTGCTCCAGCACTCACTAGCGAGACACATACACCAAAAACGGGATTTCAAAACACGCAATTAAATTTTAGCGTGGTTTATACAGATGGAGATGGCTCTGGTCCAATGTATATCAATGTTGTAATTAATGAAACACAATATCCAATGGAGAAAAAGGATCAATTTGACTCCGATTACACCGAGGGTTGTGTCTATGAATATAGAGGTTATTTACAACCACATCTCATGAATTATAGCTATTACTACGAATGTTTTGACGGAGAACATTACATCTCAACAGATACCCAAAGTGATATAAGTATTTCCTATTTCAACTTAGATGCTCCAGTGCTAACAAATGGTCAGGTTAATCCACCAATTGGATATAACATAACTACGATATTTGAATTTTCAGTGAATTATTCCGACATAGATAACAATAAGCCAACTTCCATAGATATCACAATAAATTCAACGTCTTTTTCGATGATCAAGAAAGATCCGCTAGATACCAATTACATGGATGGATGTATCTATGTGTATAACACATTTTTAGAAGAACTAGGTACATATTCATTCGACTTTACATGTAGCGATGGAACTTTCCCTGGATATGATGGTCCATACTATGGACCAATCGTTGAAAAAACACATATTTTCGGAGGATTATACATGAAGTATAATGTATCTAATCCTGGTAGTCCTAATATAGAACCTAGTAATGTTTCATATACTCATGTATCTGGAAGGATTTTTAACGCAACCCATAGTATTTATAATCCATGGGTAATAGATATCATGTCAAGAGTAATGATTAACTCTCCTTTCATAGTACCAGGTTTTTTTTACTCTATATATACACCATTTTGGATTTTTCCCGAAGTTTCTCCAGGAGATCTTGTAAAGATATCGATTGTTCTAAGAGATATTAGATTCGAAGTTAAGGGTGATTTATTTTGTGACTATCCGGGAATCGGCTTGATAAAGGTTTGGGTGCTGGAAGAAAATAAAACAGGGAGTAGTTTTTGGTACGAAAAAAATACAGGTATCCTCCTAAATGGAACATGTCTTTTTGGCATGTGGAATTACTCATACTCTTTCGTAGACTCAAATGCAGACTTTAAAATTTATCCAAAGGCGGACTTTATAGCAAGTGACACGAAGATATTGCCGGGAGAAACAGTAGATTTCACATTTTCAGGAAGCAAAGGTAGTGACTGTCCTCTCACCTACTTTTGGGATTTTGGTGATGGAACTAATTCAACTTTGGAAAATCCTACTCATCAATATGGAACAGTTGGTAATTATATCGTCACCTTGATAATAACGGATTCAAAGGGAGAAACAAGCGAGAAATCGGTATTAATCTCAGTCGTAGAATCATATATTGCTTTAGATGGCATGTTTATGGAATATAACACGAGGAAATTAGAATACGTGAATTCTTCAATAACCATGAACGAAACATCACCCATGAACAAAACTTTTTTCCACGTGACCGGTACTCTTTTTGATGTGATATATTTTGCAAACCAGACTTTTACTAATTATAGCATAGATGCCAACACGAGATTAGTTATCCCTGGTCCTTTGTTTTGGGAACTTCATGAGCCTTTCTATATCTTTACGGATGTGTCCATTGGTGATACGGTTCCTATATGGAATTTCTTAATAGATTTTAACTACACAGTTACAGGGGAGAGATTCAGTTATATCCCTGGTCTAGGATTCGTTGAGCTCTGGGTTCTCGAAGATCCAATACTTGACGGGCATTTATGGTATGAAAAAAGCACGGGAATTCTTTTATGCGGCATGCAGCGATTCAATATGAGTTATCCTGGTACAGAAATAATATGGGAGATCTATTATGAATTCATGAGTACAAACGCTAATGTTGATCTCTTTCCAAGAGCAGATATTTGGGTAAACACTACGATCGTTCCGATCGGTGATGCCGTGCAATTCATGTTCAATGGAACCGAGGGAAACGGTCCAATGACTTATGAATGGGACTTTAACGATACTCATACCTCAACCGAACCAAATCCAATTCATATCTTCGATGTTCCAGGCATATATAACGTGACTATTCGAATAATAGATGCTAATGGCGATGTTGATACTAAAGCTTTTGTAATAATCGTATATGATAACCGGATCCCAGGATTCGACCTAATAATAATATTAGGAGCAATTTCAGTCATATCTTTAGTTCTCTACCTTAAGCGCTTCAAGCATTCTAGACGAATCTTAAAGATACAATAATGTAGTACTGCTGAATTTCACCTTTTAACAAAGTTGTTCAGCTCAATACTATTCTTTTTTTTTATTTTTTTTTATACTTTTTTTGTTTAGTGAATATCATAAAAAGGTATAAATACGATTCGACAGAATTGTGACTCAATCAAAAATAATTGACTTAAGTATATCTAATAACAAAAAATAGTGAAAACAAGATGGATCTCCAGCAAGAAGCAAAAAAATCAGAAGAAAAAGATACTAACCTTATTGATAGAAGGGAATATAGAAAAAGGTTTAAAGCGTATATGGCGAGAATTGTAGACACGGCAAAAATTGTCATGGACATGCCACTTGAAAATAAAGTTTCTTTGGGATCGACTTTAGAAGTGAACGCAATAAAATTTGCTGATAGTCCAGCAGTATTATTTGAGGATATAACGCTTACATATAAAGAGTTTAATGAATTAGTTAATCAATACTCCAATTATTTCATCTCTAAAGGTTTGGAAAGGGGAGATGTCGTTACGATTTTCATAAAAAACCGATTGAAATTGTTAACTATTTTTACAGCTGTTGCGAAAGTGGGAGCTATAAACTCAATGATCAATACGGAATTGAGAAGAAAATCCTTAATCTACTGTTTAAATCTCACACCGGGAAAATTTACTGTAATTGGGGAGGAATGTATCGATCAATTCAACGATGTAAAGAGTGAGCTCGATTTATCAGCAGTTAAGGAATTCTATTTCGTGCCTGATCTGGGGAAACTTTCTACTCCTAGTGGATTCGTTAATCTTCCTGAAGTCGTAAACGATTTGCCAATTGACAATCCGTCAACTGTAGTAAATGTTAAAAATAATGATCCAGTTGCCTATGTATTTACTTCGGGTACTACAGGATTGCCTAAAGCAGCAATCGTACCCCATTATAAAATGACGGCAACCGGGTATCTCTTTGGGGAATGGGCCACGCAACTCACCTCTGATGATATATTTTACATTTGTCTTCCTTTCTTTCATTCTACAGCTTTACAAACGAGTTGGTCGGCATGCTTTGCTACTGGAGCAGCAATAGCAGTAGGGCGAAAATTCAGCACATCTCGGTTTTGGGATGAAATTCGTAAATATAAAGCAACAGGCTTTAGCTATGTGGGAGAAATCTGTCGGTATTTAATGAATCAACCGCCAAGTCCTGACGATTTGAATAATTCCGTGAGAGCGGTCATAGGAAACGGACTTCGCCCGGAAATTTGGAAGGATTTCAAGAAACGGTTTGGAATTGACAGGGTTGCGGAATTTTACGGTTCATCGGAAGGAAATGGAGCATTTGTCAACACCTTAAATTTTGATTGCACCACGGGCACAACTACAGGAATGTATGCCATAGTTAAATACGATATAGAAAATGATACTCCCGTGTATAACGATAAGGGTTACATGATAAAGGTTAAACCTGGTGAGGTGGGTTTGCTTATATTCAAGAATGTTTCACCTCAGAAATTTAGAGGATACACTGATAAAAAAGCAACTCAAAAAAAATTAATTCAGAATGTATTTGAAGAGGGTGATGAATGGTTCAATACAGGTGATTTAATGAGGGATCAAGGATGTAAACACGCTCAGTTTGTTGATCGATTGGGAGATACCTTCCGTTGGAAGGGACATAACGTTTCTACCACTGAAGTGGAAGAAGTACTCAACGTGAACGAACAAGTTGAGATGTCTTGTGTATATGGCGTTCAAATACCAGGTACAGATGGACGAGCGGGAATGGCCATCATCGTACCAATTGGTAGTATTGATAATTTTGACTTGAAAACTTTAGCGATTAATCTCAAACAAAACCTTGCTGATTTTGCAGTTCCCATATTTCTCCGGTTTAGCTCGGAGATTTCAGTTACAGCAACATATAAATTCAAAAAATCTGTATTAAAAGTTGCTGGATTTGACATTAAAAACGTTACAGATCCGATATATGTCGTGCTGCCAAACGAAGTAGATTACAAACCTTTAACCAGAGAAATTTACGACAACATTCTACAGCAGAAGTATAAATTTTAATTTTTTTTTTTATCTTCATTTTATTATTCTAGGATTTTGAATTGATTAGCGGATGTTTTGTTGTTTTTCGTTAAAAAAATTCTATATCTTTATTGATTATCGATAATGTATATCAGTTTTTTACTGATTTTCGACAAAAGGCTTAAATATTATAGGAACAAATTAGTGACCCAACCAGAAATTATTGACTAGATTGTAACTAAATTAATAACAGTGAAAACAAGATGGAACTCCAACAAGAAGAGAAAAAAACTGAAAAATATGAACAATATTTCATTGATAAAAAAGAGCACAAGAAAAGGTCTCAGGAATTTTTTGCTAAATTTGGCTCAAAAGTGGTGGAAGTCCAGAAGATGCCTTTTGAAAACAAGATTTCTTGGGGCTCTCTCTTAGAAAAAAACGCAAAAGAATTTGCTAATCGTCCCGCTGTTTTCTTTGAGGATGATAAGCTTACTTATAAGGAATTTAACGAGGCTGTTAATCGTTACGCTAATTATTTCATATCTATAGGTTTGAAAAAAGGGGATGTCGTCGAGATCATAATGAAAAACCGAACTGAATTGTTAATCATTTATACTGCAAATGCTAAAATCGGGGCAATATCCTCAATGATTAATAACCAGCTCCGGAAAAGAACTCTTTCTTATTGTATAAACCTTACTCCTGGTAAATTTATAGTAGTTGGTGAGGGGTGTTACGAGCTTTTTGATGATGTGAGACCCGATCTCAATCTATCCGAAGAACAGAAGCTATTTTTCGTTCCAGATCAAGGTGATATTGCCACTCCAGAGGGATTTGAAGATCTCCCAAGTCTAGTTAAAGATTCTTCAGTAAATAATCCTCCAACCGTCGCAGATGTGCACACAATGGATCCTATTGCGTACATATTTACTTCTGGTACGACTGGAATGCCAAAAGCAGCAATTCTATTACACTTTCGCACGGCAGTCTACGGTCATTACTTCGGAGTTTTTGCTGCACAATTCACCCCAGAGGATATCATTTATGTTTGTCTTCCATTCTTCCACGGCACGGCCCTAGAAACGGGTTGGTCAGCTGTAATGGCCACCGGAGGTTCTGTAGCAGTAGCGCGGAAATTCAGCGTTTCTCGCTTTTGGGACGATATTCGCAAATATAAAGCTACCGCCTTTAGCTACGTAGGAGAACTTTGCCGATATTTAGTAAATCAACCGCCTCGTCCTGATGATGCTGACAACACCGTGAAAACGGTCATAGGAAACGGACTTCGTCCAGAAATCTGGATGGAATTTAAAACTCGATTTGACATCCCAAGAATTATAGAATTTTATGGTGCATCAGAAGGAAACGCTGGATTCGCCAACAACTTAAATTTTGATTATACAGTAGGCTCAAGCATTGCTCAATATGCTGTTGTTGAGTATGATATTGAAAATGATGAACCAATAAGAGACGAGAAGGGACGCATGAAAAAGATTGGTCTTGGTGAGACTGGATTACTTCTTATATTGAGTCATGGTGCATATGAATTCACGGGGTACACGGACAAGAAAGCGACTGAAGCAAAATTATACCATAACGTCCTCAAAGAGGGTGACGCGTATTTCAATACAGGTGATTTAATGAGGGATATAGGATGTGGTCACCTTCAATTTGTCGACAGACTCGGCGATACTTACCGCTGGAAGGGACACAACGTATCCACTACGGAAGTAGAAGAAGTTCTTAGCGTGCACAACGATATTGAAATGTCCGCTGTGTATGGAATTCAGATTCCACTTACGGACGGACGGGCAGGGATGGCTGCCATCGTTCCAAACACTTCCATTGAAAACTTTGATTTAAAAATGTTAACAGAGATCTTCAGGGATAACCTTGCCCCTTATGCTGTTCCTATCTTTCTCAGATTTAAATCAGAGCTTACAGTTACACCGACTTTTAAACTGAAAAAAGGAAAGCTTAAAGAAGAGGGTTTTGACTTTTATAATGTCGACGATTTGTTGTATGTGATGTTGCCAGGAGAATCAGAATATATACCCTTAACAAAAGAAATCTACGAGAATATATTAAACCAGAAATATAAATTCTAGACTTTTTAAAACCAGTTTTTACTTTTTTTTTTTTGAAAAATTCAAAAATTAAGCATTTAAATAAAGTGCTGTCTAAATTGTGATTAAATCAAAAAAAAATGATTTGAATAATTTCTAAAAACAAAAAAAGTGAGAACAAAATGGGAACAGAAGAAGAAGCAGGAAAACTAGAAAAAGAACAATTTCTCATTGATAGAAAAGAATACAAGAAACGTTACAGGGACTTTTTCGGAAGACACCAGGACGATATCATGGAAATTCAGAAGATGCCATATGAAAATAAAATTTCATGGGGCTCACTCTTGGAAAAACAAGCAAGTGAAAAACCTGATAATGTAGCAGTCTTATTTGAAGATAAAATACTTACCTTTAAGGAATTTAACGAAGTAGTTAATCAATACGCAAATTATTTCATTTCTATAGGTTTGAAAAAAGGAGATGTCGTCGAAGTCATAATGAAAAATCGATTAGAAGTAATGGTTGTTTATTGTGCAAATGCGAAAATTGGTTCAATTAATTCGATGATAAATAGCGAGCAGAAAGCGAAAACATTAATACATAGCGTTAACGTCACCCCTTGTAAATTCATAGTTGTTGGAGAGGAATGTTGGGAAGCCTACAATGGAATACGGTCAGAACTCGATTTACCAGAAACGGAGAAATATTTTTTCATCCCTGATCAAGGTGAAATCGCAACTCCAGAAGGATTTGAAAATCTGCCTGAACTCGTTAAGGATTCTTCCAAGGAGAATCCATCCACTGTTGCTGATGTCCATACCATGGATCCTCTTGCGTATATTTTTACATCCGGTACGACTGGAATGCCAAAAGCGGCAATCTTACTTCACTTTCGAACTGCAGTCTACGGTCATTACTTTGGGATTTTAGGAGCAGAATTCGAACCTACAGATATTATGTATATATGCATTCCATTCTTTCACGGCACGGCATTACAAACATGTTGGTCGGCTGCGATGGCTACAGGAGCAGCGGTGGCTGTAGGTCGTAGATTCAGTACTTCTCGTTTCTGGGACGAGATCAAGAAATATAAAGCCACGGCGTTTGGATATGTTGGAGAAATTTGCCGTTATTTGATGAATCAACCTGAAAAACCTGATGACGCTAACAATACCGTGAAGAAGATCATAGGAAACGGACTACGCCCTGAGATATGGAAGGCTTTTAAAAAGCGATTTGACATCCCGAAAGTTGTTGAATTTTACGGAGCAGTAGATGGAAACGCGGGGCTCATCAACTTGCTCAACTTTGATTGTACTACAGGCACGACAACTGCAACCTTTGCCATAGTTGAATACGATATAGAAAATGAAACCCCGATATATAACGAAAAAGGCTTCATGAAGAAGGTTAAAGTAGGCGATGCTGGCTTGCTCATACTCAAAAGCGAAGGAGCATACAAGATTTCAGGATATACTGACAAGAAGAAAACTGAAGCCAAAATATTTCGAAATGTCTTTAAGGAAGGAGACATGTGGTTTAACACTGGAGATTTGATGAGAGATCAGGGCTTTAAACACGCAGCATTTGTTGATAGACTTGGAGATACCTTCCGATGGAAGGGGCACAACGTGTCTACTACGGAAGTAGAAGAGTTGATCAATACGCATGACAATGTACTATTATCTACAGCTTACGGTGTTAGGATTCCAAACACGGACGGACGAGCGGGAATGGCAGCCATTTTACCTGAGACGGATTTTGAACACTTCGACTTGAAGGGGCTCTTAGATAGGTTTAGGGAAAACCTTCCTAACTACGCAATTCCACTCTTTCTCAGGTTTAAATCCGAAATGGAAATAACTCCAACCTTTAAATTCAAGAAAATGACGCTTAAAGAAGAATCTTTTGATCTTGATAAAGTCAGTGATAAGCTATTCGTTCTTTTACCTGGTGCTGCGGAATATACTCCATTAACGAAAGAGATTTTTGAAGACATTAAAGCCGATAAAGTCAAATTTTAGCTTTATTTCATTGTCTTTATTTTATATTTTTTTTTTTAAAATGAAATACAAATACAAATACAAAAAAAAAGGAAAATAT
>Ga0180433_10004232_pt1 | contig 20314 bp, 22 predicted proteins | sample SS_ome_8_FD_132980 | JGI IMG/M metagenome (GOLD analysis project Ga0180433, IMG submission 132980) | Hypersaline lake sediment archaeal communities from the Salton Sea, California, USA - SS_1_D_1 metaG | ecosystem: Environmental > Aquatic > Non-marine Saline and Alkaline > Hypersaline >... | reverse complement strand
TTAAAAGGAAAGGGAAAATACGGCTCTGCTCCCTCTCCCTCGTTAAACCTCAAGGAGCTCTGCCTCTTTATCCCTTCCTGCCCTGTCCACCTCTTCGATGAAGCTATCAGTAAGCTCCTGCAATCGCTCCTGGGCGCGCTTTTGCTCGTCTTGGGAGATCTCCTTTTTTTGCTCCAGCCCTCTGAATTCCTCCAACGCGCCTCTTCTTATATTGCGCAAGGCCACCCTGCTGTCCTCAGCCCTCTTGCGTACCACCCTGACAAGTTCCCTTCTTCGCTCCTCAGTGAGCTGGGGTATTCTGAGTCGGATCACGTTCCCATCATTTGAAGGGTTGAGCCCCAGCTCTGATTTCAGGATTGCCTTCTCGATGCTACCGAGGGCATGTCTATCCCAGGGTTGAATCAGAAGCAGCCTTGCCTCCGGCGCTGAGATAGTGGCCATCTGGTTCAACGGCATAGGAACACCGTGGTAGTCCACCTTAATATGGTCGACAAACGCTGGGCTGGCTCGCCCGGTGCGAATGGTTGCCATCTCCCTTTTCATAGCCTCAATGGTTTTCGCCATCTTGGTGCTTGTCTCTGAGAGGATGTCATCAATCATTTCCCCTCCGCCAAAGGTCTAGCTGGAGACTATGGTGCCGATAGGCTCTCCAGCCACTGCTTGCACAATGCTCCCTGGGGCTTGAAGGTCGAAGACAATTATGGGGAGTCTGTTCTCCATACAGAGAGAAAGGGCGGTGGAGTCCATGACCTTGAGGCCCAAATTAAAGGCGTCGATATGGCTCAGCTGGTTGAACTTCTTAGCCTTGGGATTCTTAAGAGGGTCGGCGTCATAGACACCATCGACTCTGTTCTTGCCCATCAGCAGCACCTCAGCTCCAATCTCTATTGCCCGCAGTGCTGCCGCAGTATCTGTGGTCATATAGGGATTTCCAGTGCCCCCGGCGAAAAGGACTACTCGCCCCTTCTCCAGGTGGCGGATGGCGCGGCGCTGAATGTAGGGTTCAGCAACAGCTTGAACAGCGATAGCGCTTTGTGTCCTGGTGCTGACTCCCTCTTTTTCTATGGCATCCTGCAAAGCCAAGGCATTTATCAGCGTGGCTAGCATCCCGGCGTAGTCGGCAGTGGCCCGCTCCATACCTCTTGACTCAGCGGTAATTCCACGCCAGATGTTCCCTCCACCAACCACAATGCCAAGCTCAACGCCCATGTCCACCGCCTGCTTTACTTGGTGGGCAAGATTGGAAAGGGTGGCGAGGTCAATGCCGAATTCATCCCCTCCGGTGAGGGCCTCGCCGCTGACCTTCAACAGGGCACGTTTATATTTGGTGACCTTCATCCCTCATTCTTTGCCCAGCTCGAAGCGGGCGAATCTCCTCACCCTGATATTCTCCCCCATCTTGGCTATTGTTTCGGTGATGATATCTTGGACAGTCTTTTGTGGGTCCCTGATGAAGGGCTGGTGGAGAAGGCAAGCCTGACTGGGATCCACATCCTCGTGGAGGTCATCGTTGTCGATAAATGATGGATCCATGGCTGTCACCTGCATCGTCAGGTCACACGCCAGCTTCTTAAATTCGTCAGTGTGGGCCACGAAGTCGGTTTCGCAGTTCAGTTCCACCATGGCTCCAATACGTCCCCCGGGGTGGATATATGATTCCACCAGTCCCTGTCTTGCCTCTCGATGCGCCTTCTTCTCTGCCTTGGCCAGTCCTCGCTGTTTGAGAATAGCCAGGGCGGCATCCAGGTCGCCCCCTGTCTCCTCAAGGGCCCGTTTACAATCCATAATGCCGGCGCCGGTCATGGTTCGCAGTTCCTTTATTTCTTCGGTACTTGCCATCTCATTCCTCGGTTTCTGGAGTGAAGGTTAGCGGTTCCATAATCTCTGCTATCTCAGCCTCCTCTGAGATCATCTCTACCTCTTTCTCCGCCTCTGCCAGCTCCCGGGCTTGCTTGCCCACGAGAACTGCGTCTGCTATCCTGCTGGTTATCAATCTTATCGCCCTCACCGCATCGTCGTTGGCGGGGATGGGATGGTCGATTTCGTCGGGATTGCAATTTGTGTCCACAACGGCAACAACAGGTACCCCGACGCGCCTTGCCTCGGTGACAGCGATCCTGTCCTTCAAGGGGTCAACAATGAAAAGGGCTCCCGGGAACTTGGTCATCTCTTTGAAGCCCCCCATCTGCCGATTGAGGCGGGCGATCTCCTCATCCAGCTTCATTGCCTCTTTCTTGGGCAGGTAATCAAACTCCCCCTTCGCCTTGCTATCCTCAAGGCGCACCAGATGGTCGATACGGGCCTGGATCGTGGCGAAATTGGTCAGCATCCCCCCCAGCCAGCGTTGATTGACATAGAACATTCCGCACCGTTTTGCCTCATCCTCTATGGTTTCTTTGGCTTGTTTCTTGGTGCCGACAAAGATGATATTTTCGCCCTCGGCCACAGTATCCCGCACGAACTCACAGGCTTCGTCTAGCATTTCCACCGTCTGCTGAAGGTCGATAATGTGGATGCCGTTTCGCTCGGTGAAGATGTATTTCTTCATTCGGGGGTTCCAGCGGCTGGTCTGATGACCAAAATGGGCCCCCGATTCCAATAGCAGTTTTATGGTCACTGCCTCCGCAGCCTCGACTCTTTCTTCTTCCATGCTTTCTTCCTAGTTTCCCCCTTTGCAGTGAGTTTACAGAGAGAGTATAGCATAGGAAGAGGGGTGAGGCAACATTGGAGTTTATTGAAAAATCGCCTGTCTTATGTTATATTGAGCTATGGAGGGATCGCATAGTGGCCTAGTGCGGCCGCCTGCTAAGCGGCTACAGGGGGAAACCTCTGTCGTGGGTTCGAATCCCACTCCCTCCGCCAGAAAGTGCCCCCTGGGTTATGGGGGTTATATTTTTTGAGGAGAAGGGCTTTATGCCTTGCTATCATATCTGGACCATTGGCTGCCAGATGAATAAGGCCGATTCGGAGCGCATCGGCAGCTGTCTGGAGCAAATAGGCTACCAGGCCACTACCAGGGCTGAGGAGGCCGAGATTATTGTGCTCAATAGCTGCGTGGTGCGCCAGAGCGCAGAGAATCGCGTCGTCAACAAGCTGGGTGCCCTCAAATCATTGAAGAGAGGCCCCCAAAATCCAGTCCTGGCCCTCACTGGCTGCATGGTGAACTGCAGGGTCGATGGCCTCAGGCATCGCTTCCCCCATGTGGACCTCTTTTTCCAGCCACAGGCTGTCGAGGAATTGGGGCAATTTCTGGCGGCTAGAGGGCTGGCATCAGCGCCGAAGCCGGGCTCGCTTCTGCCCCTCCACCCATCGCCGAGCACCTTTGTCCCCATCATCGAGGGCTGCGATAACTTCTGCTCCTACTGCATCGTCCCTTATCGACGAGGCAGGGAGAAGAGCCGCCCCATAGAGGATATCGTATGTGAGGTGAGATTGCTTGTGGAGCGCGGGACCAGGGAGATAACCCTCCTGGGGCAGAACGTCGACTCCTACGGGCACGACCTGCCCACCAGGCCCGATCTAGCCCGGCTTTTGGCCGAGCTAAACCAAATCGATGGCTTGGCGCGGATTCGCTTTTTGACCTCTCACCCTAAAGATATGGGCGAGAGGCTCATTGAAGCGGTGGCCCAGCTCGAAAAAGTCTGTGAGCATCTCAGCCTTCCTTTTCAGGCAGGGGATGATGATATCCTGGGGGCGATGAGGCGGGGCTACAGCGCAGAGCAGTACCGGGCGCTTGTGAAGCGTATTCGGGATGCAATTCCCGGCGTTGCTCTGAGCACCGATGTCATCGTCGGTTTCCCTGGGGAAAGTAAGGAACAGTTTGATAAAACCTTTGATATGCTGCGGGAACTCGGGTTTGATACCGTTCATGTCGCCTGCTATTCGCCACGACCGGGAACTATAGCCGCCAGAAAGCTGGAGGACAACGTTCCCTTTGAAGAGAAGAGGGGGAGGCGGGAGAAGATAGAAGCCCTACAAGAAGCGATTGCCGCTGAGATCAACAGAGAGTTATTGGGTCAAACACTTGAGATACTGGTAGAAGCTCGAAAAAAGGGGAAGTGGCAGGGGCGCACAAGAACCGATAAGCTTGTTTTCTTCAGAGATGATGGCGACCACTTGGGGAGGCTGGTCAAGGTCAAGATTGAAAAAACAAGCCCCTGGGCGCTTCAGGGGCATTTGGGATGAGCAAATGAAAGCATCAGACGAACTTCGAGAGCGAATCTCTGAGCTTAAAAGAAAGCTCAATGCGGTGATTGCGGCTCACAATTACCAGCGCCCTGAGGTGCAGGACATCGCCGACTTCTACGGCGACTCCCTGGAGCTGGCCCGTGAGTGCACCCAGGTCGATGCTGACGTCATCGTCTTGTGTGGTGTCCGGTTCATGGCCGAAAGTGCCGCCATTCTCAGTCCGGAGCGGACGGTGCTGCTCAGCGAGGACGGTGCCGGCTGCCCCATGGCGGATATGATCGATGTCGATGATCTCAGGGAGTGGAAGCAGAGGTATCCCCAGGCTGCTGTCGTTTGCTATGTGAATTCCTCGGCGGCGGTGAAGGCCGAGAGCGATGTCTGCTGCACCTCGGCCAATGCTGTCGAAGTAGTTGAGTCGCTGCCCAGCAATGAAATCCTTTTCGTCCCTGACCGCCATCTGGGGCATTATGTTTCCACCAAAACAGATAAGCGAATCATCCTTTACCCCGGCTTTTGCCCTCCTCATCAGCGGCTGAAGCCGGTGCATATCAGGCTTGCAAGAGAGCTTCACCCCGATGCTGTGGCTCTGGTTCACCCTGAGTGTAGCGCTGAGGTCATCGCCCAGTCTGACGCTGCGCTCAGCACTTCGCAAATGCTCCGTTACGTCAAAGGAGACAGCCGGGACATCTTTCTCATTGGCACCGAGGAGGGAATCCTGCATCGCATGCGGCAGGAGAACCCAGAGAAGAGTTTACACCTGCTAACCACAGGCTTACTGTGTCCCGATATGAAAAAGACCACTCTGGAGAGCATCGTTAGGACCATGGAGGAGCGGCGGAATATTGTGAAAGTCACTGAGGAGGTGAGGGTCAGGGCAAAGCATGCCCTCGATGGCATGATCGGGGTAAGCTCGAAAAGGCTGGGGGACTGAGATGAACCACTACGACTACATCGTAGTTGGCAGCGGCATCGCCGGGCTTTACATCTCCCTCCTGGCGCGGGAGCAGGGGAGCGTGGTCATCCTGACCAAGGGCAGCATCGACGAATGCAACACCAAGCATGCCCAGGGCGGGATTGCCGCCGCAATTGGCAAAGGGGATTCCGCCGAGCTCCACTATCGGGATACCATAGCTGCCGGGGCTGGGCTGTGTGACCCTGAGACGGTGCGCATCCTTGTTGATGAGGCCCCTGACCGCATCGTCGACCTGATAAACTTCGGGGTTATTTTCGATACCCTCGATGGGGAGATAGCTCTCACCAGGGAGGCAGCTCATAGCGTGCCCAGGATTCTGCACGCCGGCGGTGATGCCACTGGTGAGCATATTGAGGTTACTCTGAGCCAGATGGCAAGGTTGGCTAAGGTCGCTATTCTGGAGCATTTTCTGGTGACCGAGATCATCATTGAGGATGGGGTAGCTAAAGGGGTGAGAGCCTTCGATTGCATCAGCGGTAGTGTTGAGGAATTCGGCTGTAAGGCCGTGATCCTGGCCACGGGGGGTGCGGGAGGGCTTTTCAAGTTCACCACTAACCCTGATATTGCGACCGGCGATGGCATCGCTCTCGCTTACCGTGCTGGGGCGGAGATCACCGACATTGAGTTCTTCCAGTTTCATCCCACAGCGTTGCGCCTGCCCGGAGTTGCTCCCTTCCTCATTTCGGAGGCAGTAAGGGGCGAGGGTGGGATACTGCGCAACGGCGAGGGGCGCCAGTTCATGTTTGACTACTCTCCTGACGGGGACCTTGCGCCTCGGGACATCGTTGCTCGCGGCATCCTTTCTGAGATGAAGAAATCGGGGAGCGATCGCGTTCTCCTCGATGTCACTCATTTGCCGGCTCGCAAAATTTTGGCTCGCTTCCCTCATATCTATCGCTTTTGCCTCGATCACGGTTTCGATATTACCAAGGCCCTCATCCCGGTAGCGCCGGCTGCCCATTATATGATGGGTGGGGTAAAGACGAATGTCTGGGGGGAGACCAACATCGCTGGACTCTTCGCCGCTGGGGAGACGGCATGCACCGGGGTACATGGGGCCAATCGACTGGCCTCCAATTCCCTTTTGGAGGTGGTCGTTTTTGCCAAGAGAATCATGGAGAGAACAAGGGAAGCCCCTAAGCCGGGCGAACTAGCCCACCAGCGCAGCGGGGGGGACTGCTATTCACTTGGCGAGAGAAAAGCTGTGGGGGCCATTCCTGCGCACAGCCTGCTGGCGTTGCAGTCGCTGATGTGGGACAAGGTGGGAATGGTGCGCTCCAGGGAGAGTCTGGAGGAGGCGGCATCGGTCCTTGCCTCGTGGCAAGAGACCATGGAGAAGCCCTCAGATCGCTCCTCCTATGAGCTGAGCGACATGATTCTGATGGGACGCCTGATGGCTGAGGCGGCTCTCATCAGGGAGGAGAGCCGCGGTGCTCACTTCCGCTCCGATTTCCCCGAGCCATCGCCCACCTGGCAGCGCCACATCGTCTTCAGGAAGCAGGATTAACCTCTACCCAGGCAGCTTGACGTCCGCAAAATCTAAGCCTATAGTTTTAGGTATACAGGAAGCAAATGGTACATGAGCGGCTAGGTGAGACTAACCGGCGCAGAGAGGAGGGAAAATGACAAAGGTGCTGGCATTCAACTCCAGCCCTAACATGGACAAGGGCAATACAGCTCTGATTCTAGCCCCCTTCCTTGAGGGGGTGAGAGAGGCGGGGTCGGAGGTCGAGCTCCTCTACACCAAGAAGCTTAAGATAAATCCCTGTCTGGGTTGCTTCAACTGCTGGCTCAAGACCCCGGGCAAGTGTGTCCAAAAAGACGATATGCAGATGCTGCACCCCAAGCTGCAGGAGGCAGACATCTGGGTGTTCGCCACACCGCTCTATGTGGATGGCGTCTCTGGTCCGATGAAAAACCTTCTGGACCGATTGATCCCGCTGGTGCATCCGTTTATTGAGCTACGCGATGATCACTGTCGCCATCCCCTGTGCGAAGACGCCAAACATGGCAAGGTTGTTTTGGTCTCCAACTGTGGCTTCTGGGAGATGGACAACTTCGACCCGATGCTTGTCCACATGAAGGCGGCGTGCAAAAACCTATCGAGGGAATTTGCTGGGGCGCTATTGAGGCCTCACGGTGGGGGATTAAGGCCCATGAAGGAGATGTCCATGCCGCTGGATGACATCTTCGAGGCGGCAAAAGAGGCCGGTCGCCAGCTGGTGCGGGACGGCGAGATGTCTGCTGAAACCCTGGCCACCGTAAGCCGCGAACTGATGCCGCGGGAGATGTATTTGCAAACTCTCAATGATTTTTTCCAGCAGACGTTGGATGCGCTAAAGAAATAGGAGGCTATTCGCTCGAAAGCATGCCTGCCAAATCGCCTTTTAAAAACAAAAATAGGAGTAAGCTACCATGGATACACCAAAATCCAATCTTGATTTCAGGCTCATGTCCCTTACCTACAAGTTTCGCGATTTCTTCTTACCCCGCATGCATGTCTTGGAAGAGATTGGGATTGAACCAGGGTTTCATGTGCTCGATTACGGTTGTGGGCCCGGAAGTTATATAGTCCCTCTCGCAGAATTTGTGGGCGAATCAGGGAAAATCTACGCCCTGGATATCCATCCACTTGCAGTTCAGAGCGTTAAGGGCATCGCTTCAAACAGGCAATTGACGAATGTCGAGGCCATTCATTCCGATTGCAAAACCGGATTGCCGGATAATAGTGTCGATGTAGTTCTATTATACGATATCCTTCACGACCTGGATGAACCGGATGGAGTACTAGAGGAGTTACATCGAGTATTAAAACCAAGCGGAATTCTCTCGTTCAGTGACCATCACATGAAAGAAGATGAAATAATATCTAGGGTAACGCATAGAGGATTGTTTAAGCTATCGAGAAAGGGCGAAAGAACATATAGTTTCTCGAAGGAGTAGACTTCAGGCTGATGGACGAAACCTTAGCTGGCTCTTGGAAACAGGTTGAACAGGCGATCGACCGCGCCCTGGCTGAGGACCTTTCCTTTGGCGATGTTACCACTGAGGCGCTCATCCCCCCTGAGCAGCAGGGGAGAGCATCCATCATCGCCAGAGGGGAAGGGGTACTGGCCGGAGTGGAGGTGGCTAAAGCGGTCTTTCTAAAGGTTGATCCCTCGATGCGGTTTGAAGCTTCGGTTCAGGACGGCGCAAAAGTCCAAAAAAAAGACGTGGTGGCTGTCATTGAGGGCAAGGTGGCGAGCATCCTGAAAGGGGAGCGGGTTGCCCTCAACTTTTTGACGCGGCTCAGCGGCATCGCCTCGGAGACGGCGCGCTACGTCGAGGCGACAAAGGGGCTGAAGGTGCGGATCACCGATACCCGAAAGACCACCCCCGGCATAAGGGTTTTGGAGAAGTATGCGGTGCGGGTTGGAGGTGGCAAAAGCCATCGCCACCACCTTGGCGATGGCATCCTGATCAAGGACAATCACCTGGCGGCGCTTCGCTCGCTGGGGGTGGAGTTGAAGGAAGCTATCGAGAAAGCTCGCCAGCGCTCAACCCTTCAGATCGAGGTTGAGGTTGAGATCGTTGAGCAGGCGCAGGTGGCGCTGGAGGCCGGCGCCGATGTTATCATGCTTGATAACATGGCTATCGAGGATATGCGTCGAGTGATTGAGCTGGCGCAGGGGCGCGCCTTAATCGAAGCCTCCGGTGGTATTACACTGGACAACGTGCGTCAGGTTGCTGAAGTTGGTGTTGACCTCATCTCCGTGGGCGCCCTCACCCATTCGGCAAGGTCCCTGGATCTAAGCCTTGAGCTTGAGGCTTGATCCCCCTCTCTCGGGGCTAAAAATCGCCTTTGGCACTTTGCGCAGCACCCAAATAGTGCCAAGCGTCTTATATCGGCTAGGAAGGGCTGCCTGGTCTATCCTTGGGGGGAAGGAATAACATAAGTGCCAGCGAGTCTATCGTGTAGGCCTCGCTTTTGCTCATCGAAGGCGATCATCAGGAACCCGATGCCCAGGGTCAGGATGCAGACCACGTAGCCGATGAAACGGAGGACAGCCGTTCCCAAGTCCATAGGTTTGCCGTCTTGACGCACCACCTTTATATGGGCTGCCATCTGTCCCAGGGTTTGGCCGCGCCAGGCCCAGAGGCCGATGAAATAGGCCACGACCACGAGGCCCAAGGCGGCAACGGCCAATAGTATTAGATCAATAAACCACGCCCCGGTCCTGACCCAGAAGCCAACATATTCCATCTCGGTTTGCTTCACAGCTGGTGTCTTAGTAGCTGCCATCGAAACCTCCTTCATTCTTGGGGGTATTTATCTCTGCTATCCAAAAGGATGGTGACCGGTCCGTCATTATGGATTTCCACGTGCATATGCTCTTGGAAGCGACCGCTCTCCACCTTGAGTTCACTTTGGCGCAGGAATTCTAGAAATCGCTGAAAAAGGGCTTCAGCCTGCTGTGGTGGTGCTGCATCGGTGAAGCTGGGGCGGCGTCCCTTCTTGGCATCGGCAAGGAGGGTGAATTGGCTCACTACCAAAAGCTCACCACTTGTGTCCAGCGCTGAGAGGTTGAACTTGCTTTCGCTGTCAGGGAAGATGCGCAGATCGACCGTTTTACCCGCCAGATATTGGGCATCCCTCTCTGTGTCTCCCGTGGATACGCCCACAAAAATAACCAAGCCGCGACCGATGTCTGCTACAACCTCGCCCTCAACGGTCACCGAAGCCTTGCTCACTCTCTGCAGTAGTGCCTTCACCAGCCCGCTCGCTTTCTCGACTAGTCCTTTACGCTAGCGCCTTCGCCAGTGTCCCCCTTCTCGCTGGGCTTCTCTTCCTTCTTCTCGTCGGGCTTCTCCTCCTTTTTCTTTGAGCGATAGTCTTGCCCTTGCCTTCTGTGGTCCGTAGAGTAAAAGCCACTTCCCTTGAAGAGGATGGGTACTGAATGAAGGACGCGGCGCGCTTTGTTTTGGCACTGGGGGCAAGTGGCTACTGGCTCTTCATCAAACCTTTGTTTTCGGTCAAAGCGAAAGTGGCAAGAGCTGCATTCATACTCATAAACTGGCATCGGATACCTCTGCCTTTGATTTTAACGGTATTGATGCTGCAAAGCAAGGGCTTCAGCATTCTCTTGTCAAACCTGGAAATGGGTGATACAATGGCACGCGGGTGGAGTCGGGGTGTGGCGCAGTCCGGTTAGCGCGCCTGCATGGGGTGCAGGAGGTCGGAGGTTCAAATCCTCTCACCCCGACCAAACCGACCACTGTTGCTTGGATCATTAACCCAGATGCTTTAGGCAAATAGAGGCACATATTGTGGCTCGGGCAAGGTTCCTCTCCACCTAGGTCCCACATCATAAGCTCAGGATGTGGATAAAGCACACCCCTCCGGCCCCCACCATGTGAGCCAGCCCCATTTTGGGCTCCTTTACCTGGCGCTTTCCCGCCTCGCCGCGTAGTTGCCACAGGAGTTCGGCGATCTGCCCCAGGCCCGTTGGCCCCAAGGGGTGCCCCATGGAGATGAGGCCACCGTCGGTATTTATCGGGATTCGCCCATCGATCTCTGTTTCCCCGCTATCGACGAAACGCCCCCCCTCTCCCCACGGGCAGAGGCCTAGGGCCTCAGAGTACACGATCTCCTCGATGGTAAAGGCGTCGTGAAGTTCTACCACGTCCAGATCCTGGGGGCCGACCCCCGCCTGCTCGTAGGCTTCCAGGGCGGAGACATGGGTGAGGTCCATCAGGGGGTCGCCACCTAGGGTGCCCTTACAAACCGAGGCAATCACCTTGGGACACGGCTTCTCGGTGAAGCGAGGCGCTACCTCGGCGGCGCAGAGAACGACGGCCGCCGCCCCTTCATCCCAAGGGCAGCAGTGGAGCACGGTCAAAGGTTCAGCCACCATTCGCGCCTGGTGCACCTCCTCCAGGGTTACTGGTTGTTGGAAATGGGCGTAGGGATTGAAGCTGGCATTGCGGTGGCTCTTCACCGATACTTTGGCTACCTGGTCTATGGTGGTGCCATATTTGGCCATGTGATCCCGGGTGATCTGAGCGAAAAGCTGCGCCGGTACGAACTGCCATTGGGGCTTGGCGTTGGCAGAGGACTCCTCGGGCTTGCCCTCTGTGGGGGACGATTTGGCTGTCCTCAACTTGTCCACCCCCAGAGCCAGCACCACATCGTGCAGCCCTGAGCCAATAGCCATGTAGGCCTCGCGGAAGGCGGAGGACCCGCTGGCTGAGGCGTTCTCCACATTGGTAACCGCGGCACCGTTAGTGCCCAGGGACATGGCAACCACATGCCCGCAGCCCGGCAGCAGGTTCACCGAGCCGCAGTATAGGGCATCGACGTCTTTCCAGGTGACCCCAGAGTTCTCAAAGGCCCGGTGGCAGGCCTCCGTGGCTATGGCTGCGTAGTGCTTATCCGGGAAGACCCCGTACTTATGCAGGCCAGCCCCGAGCACTGTCACCTCTCGCATGTGGCTCCTCCTTTGCGGCAAACCCTGTCGCCGCTATAGTATATCATCTGCGATGCTGTCTCTCCACAAAAAAAGAAGCCAGAGTTCACCCCCGGTTTCTATAGAAATCATATTCGAAGTCTGAGCTGATGTCAAGTTTATATCGGGCAAGGCTTGACAAGACCGCTTGCCATGTATTATAGTAGCAAACGGTAACCGATTGCCTTTTAAACCCAAAAGAGGCAATTGCGCATTTTGGAGAGGTTCCGCTATATGGAAGAGGTGCGAATCATACCTTGCTTGGATATAAAGGATGGCAGGGTAGTCAAAGGAGTAAAGTTTGTTGATCTGAGGGATGCGGCCGACCCGGTGGAGGCGGCGGCCGCCTATTGCCGGGAGGGCGCTGATGAGCTTGTCTTCCTGGATATTACCGCCACTGTGGAGGGAAGAGGGACCAGAATCGAGTGGGTGAAAAGGGTTCGTCAGGTGGCTACCATCCCCTTTGCCGTGGGGGGTGGAATCAGAGATATTAATGATATGAATGCCTTGCTTGAGATAGGCTGCGATAAGATATCGATTAACACTGCTGCGGTGAAGAATCCCAACCTGATTAAAGAGGCGGTTGAGCAATTCGGCAGTGAACGGATTGTGGTTGCTATTGACGGGAGGAAGAACCCGCTCGGCAGCAGTCTGCCCAGGCTGGAGGTTATGGTCAGAAGTGGTGAAGAGGCAACGGGGATAGATATCGTCGAATGGGCAAAAAAGGTGGAGGGGTTGGGAGCGGGTGCGATTCTGCTTACCAGCAAGGATGCTGATGGGACGAAGGACGGCTATGATCTGGAGATGACTAAGGCAGCGGCGGAGGCAGTTAGTATCCCGGTTATCGCCTCCGGTGGGGCGGGGAGGCTAGAGCACCTCTATGAAGCTGTAGTTTTAGGCAAAGCCTCCGCTGTTCTTGCTGCCTCTATTTTCCACTTTGGAGAGGTCGCTATTCCCGAGGCGAAAAAATATCTGAAAGAAAGAGGAATACCAGTCAGAATTTAGGCCTGTCGGCAGTTTTAGTGGGGGGGGACGAAGTGATAGGATATGCAAGACATGAGGTCGAGAGGAAGGCAATAGCAATCCTCAGGATACTAAGCGAGTCCCGAGAGCCTCTGGGAGCTAGGGTGATCGCCCAGCAACTAAGGGGTTACGGCGTTGACCTTCGGGAGAGAGCGGTAAGGTACCACCTCAAGATTATGGATGAAAGGGGGCTCACAGAGTTGGTAGGAAGGGACGGGAGGTTAATCACCGATTCGGGGGTGGAAGAGCTTAAGAGTGCCTTGGTCGGGGATAAAGTTGGCTTTGTTATCAGCAAGGTCGAACTGCTGGCTTTCCAGACCACCTTCGACTGGGAAAAACGTAGCGGTCAAGTGCCGGCCAATGTCTCCCTGTTCCCCAAGGAACAATTTAAGAAAGCTCGGGGGGCAATGGGCGATGCCTTCAAAGCGGGAATCTGTGTCAGCGACCTAGTTGCTTTGGCGGATGAAGGGGAGAGACTGGCTGGAGTAACGGTGCCCGAAGGGAAAACTGGCTTTGCAACTGTATGTAGCATCATAATCAATGGAGCTCTGCTTAAAGCGGGCATCCCCATGGATTCCAAATTCGGTGGGCTGCTCCAGATAAGGGATCACAAACCTTTGCGGTTTGTTGAACTTATCGAGTATGCTGGTTCTTCGCTAGACCCCTCGGAAGTATTCATCAACAGCAGAATGACCAGTGTAGGGGAAGTAGTGGGGAAAGGTGAAGGGAAGGTGCTGGCTAACTTTCGGCAGATACCGGCTTTATGCTGGCCGGTTGCCGAAGACACCATCTCTGGTTTGAGGGAAGCAGGGATTGGTGGTCTGCTTGTTGCAGGAGATACAAGCCAGTCTGTGTGCGAAATCCCGGTGGAACTGAACAAGATCGGCATGATACTTTTGGGCGGCCTTAACCCTGTGGCCGCTGCTGTGGAAGCCGGCATAGAAGTCGAAAACAGGGCTATGAGCGGCCTCATTGATTACCAAGGCTTGGTAGGCTTCTGGCAACTATAGAAAGAAGGGGATACCGGCAAAAATCTAAAACTAAAAGTAAGGAAAGACATGGAGAGCGCCATTAATCACAATAATCAAACGAAGAGCGATTATCAAAAAGTGAGGGCAATAGTTAGGAAATACGGTGCCAATCGCGATAGCCTAGTTTCGATTCTTCAAGATATGCAATCCGAGTACCGCTACCTGCCAGAAGATGCTTTGATAATGGTGGCAAAGGAGTTGAATCTCCAGTTGATACAGGTCTATGGTGTAGCTACGTTTTTCAAGGCCTTCAGTTTGAAGCCACGCGGCGAGCACGTAGTTCATGTTTGTCTCGGCACCGCCTGCCATGTGCGCGGTGCTCTAGCTGTACTCGACGAAGTGAAAAGACGACTTGGCATTGAGGCTGGTGAGACAACCGAAGATATGCGGTTTTCATTGGAGACGGTCAACTGTCTCGGAGCATGTGCTCTGGGGCCTATCTTGGTTGTAGATGGCGAGTACCATGGACAAATGAGCCCGGGAAAGGTCAAGAAAGCCCTTAGGAAATATAAGTAAAACCTGACAGGATTTGATATGAGGAAATTAAGTTCAGCAGTCGAATTGGAACAGTGGCGGGATCAGATTCTAAGCCAGCGTAGGGCCGAAAAACCTTGTATATCAATCTGTGGCGGCACGGGCTGTCATGCCTACAGAAGTGAAGATGTAGCTGACGCCTTGGCTGAAGAGATAGAACGACAGGGATTGAACGGCGAGGTCGAGTTAAAAGTGACTGGCTGTCACGGCTTTTGCGAACGTGGCCCACTGGTGGCGGTATATCCCCAGAAGATATTCTACCAGCGCGTTACTCGAGACGATGTCCCTGAGATAGTTGCAGGGGCAATCATGAAGAGAAAGATTATTAACAGGCTTCTCTACGTCGATCCAGTTAGCGGAAAGAAGGCGAAGTTCGAACATGAGGTTCCTTTTTATAAGAAACAGCAAAGGCTTGTCTTTGGTAACAATGGTATTATCGACCCAAAGAGCGTGGAGGACTACATGGCTATCGCTGGTTACTCAGCGCTATCCAAAGTGCTCTTCGAAATGCAACCCGAGGGAGTGATTGAAGAGATAAGGAAATCCGGACTCCGCGGTCGTGGGGGTGGGGGCTTCCCAACCGCCGGAAAATGGGAAGAATGTCGTAATGCCCCATCGTCAGATGGCATACGCTACGTTATCTGTAATGCTGATGAAGGCGACCCTGGTGCTTACATGGACAGGAGCCTTCTTGAAGGGAATCCTCACAGTGTCATCGAAGGTATGATAATCGGCGCCTACGCAATAGGCTCACACCATGGGTATGTGTATGTTCGCCATGAATATCCCCTTGCTGTGACAAACCTGAGCATGGCTTTGGAGCAAGCTAGAGCATACGGTCTTCTTGGGGAGGACATCCTCGGTTCTGGCTTCGGTTTTGATATCAAGATTTCCCGCGGTGGAGGTGCCTTTGTCTGCGGCGAATCGACTGCACTTATGGCCTCCCTGGAGGGCATGATAGGCGAGCCACGGCCCAAGCACATTCACACTGTGGTGAGCGGACTTAATGGTAAACCCTCCAACCTAAATAACGTTGAAACCTGGGCAAATGTGCCCCTTATAATCAACCGCGGTGCCGACTGGTATTCACAAATTGGCACCGAGGGAAGCAAGGGAACAAAGGTATTTTCTTTGGTGGGTAAGATCAACAATACAGGACTGGTTGAGGTGCCAATGGGCATCACGCTCAGGGAGATAATTTACGACATCGGTGGTGGAATCCCCAATGGCAAGAAATTCAAAGCTGTTCAGACAGGGGGTCCATCGGGTGGTTGCATTCCTGAGAGTTTGATTGACCTGCCTGTTGATTTCGATAGGCTTACCGAGGTGGGTTCAATGATGGGCTCAGGTGGTATGATAGTCATGGATGAAGACACCTGCATGGTGGATATAGCAAGATATTTCATCAAATTCCTGACCGAAGAGTCCTGTGGTAAATGCGTGCCCTGCCGTGAGGGATTGGATAGGATGCTCGATATTCTCACCGACATCACGGAAGGAAAAGGTAAGGAAGAAGATATCGAACTTCTGGAGGAACTTGGAGGTGTCATAAAGGAGACATCTCTTTGTGCTCTGGGAGGCACAGCTCCCAATCCCGTTCTCTCAACACTCAGATATTTCCGTGACGAATATGAGGCTCATGTAAGGGAGAATCGCTGCCCGGCAGGCGTCTGCAAGGCACTCATTACGTTTAGCATCGATGAGGATAAATGCACCGGCTGCGGCGTATGTGCCAGAGAATGCCCGCAGGGGGCAATAACTGGAGAGAAGAAAAAGCTGCACGTAATAGATCAGGACAGGTGTATCAAGTGCGGGTTGTGTAGAGATAACTGTAAGTTTGAAGCAATCTTGGTGTCATAAAGAGGGAAAAGCATGGTTGAACTAACTATCGATGGAATAAAAACAAGAGCGCCGGAGGGGACTACAGTTCTTGAAGCAGCGCAGGAAATGGGCATCATCATTCCAACTCTCTGCTATCATTCTGGTCTCAGCCCTTATGGTGCCTGCCGTGTCTGTATAGTTGAGGTAGTTAAAGGCAATCGCTCATCATTGGAAGCCTCATGCACTCTGCCCGTGGAGTCAGGTCAGGTGATAATGACGAACTCAGAGAGGGTGACGAAAGCTCGCAAGCTGATTGTCGAACTATTGCTCGCTTCCTGTCCGAACTCTAAGACGCTGCAGGACATGGCGGCAAATATGGGTATCAACAAGGTTCGTTTCAAGATAAAAGACAGGGGCTGCATTCTTTGCGGGCTTTGCGTGCGCTACTGCAAAGAGCAGATGAAATCTGGCGGCATCGGGTTCATCGGCCGTGGCACGTCACGTAGGGTAGCAACTGCTTTTGAAATGACTCCAGAAGAGTGCCGCAACTGTGGTGGTTGCGAGTGGATATGTCCAGTTTGTGAGCGAGCCTGCACGGCGGGCAATCTGATCGATGGCCTCTGCGGAGGGTGCCAGAACCTCGAACCCGTGGAGACCTGCCCGGTATGTACAGGATGTTCGGAGAGTGTCGGCCCACAGGGCCATAAGGTTTACTAGTGATGGGGATGCAATCAAGTAATAAGGCAACCGAGAGGATAGAAGGAGGTCAGACATGACAATGACAAGGTATAACGCGACAGCTGCCACATTGACTAAGAATAGGACAGGTGGCGACTGGTGCCCGATAAGTGGAATGTGCGTAACTTGCGTGGAAGGCTGTATCGGTATGTGCGAAATTGGTAAGAGCGCATACCGCGGTCACGAGGTTATTTATCCACAACCATTCGGTATCATCACCACCGCTTCCCAAAAAGCCTACCCAATTGACTTGTCCCACTTCAACATAATGGGAACAGCCGTTGGTGCTGTTGGCATAGAGGCAGACTCAGACAAGGCTATCTTTCCAAACGTGAACCTTGAGACAAGGCTTGGCTCCCATGATGGAATCAGGATGCGCTTGCCGGCCATCATTGCTGGGCTAGGATCCACCAATATAGCCAAACAAAACTGGGAAGGCTTGGCCATTGGTGCCGCAATAACGGGCATACCCCTAACCATCGGCGAGAATGTGTGCGGAATGGACGAAGGCTCGAAGATAGAGAACGGAAGAGTCGTTGATTCTCCCGAATTGGCATGGCGTGTAAAGACTTATCAGGAATGGCAGCGCGACGGCTATGGTGCCATCGTTGTGCAGGCAAATGTAGAAGATGGGCGCCTCGGTGTGCAGGAGTACGCCATTGAGAAGCTTGGGGTTGAGGCGGTTGAGTTGAAATGGGGGCAGGGAGCCAAGGATATAGGCGGTGAGGTCAAAATCAAGAGCCTCGAAAAGGCGCAACTCCTCAAGAAACGAGGCTATATTGTTCTTCCTGATCCGCTTGATAGTGCTAACATAGATGAATTCGAGCACGGCGTCTATACCGAATTTGAGAGACATTCGCGTGTGGGTATGGTTACTGAAGAGAGCTTTATCGAGACCGTAAATTCATTAAGAAAAGCTGGTGCCAAGAGCATTTCACTGAAGACCGGCGCCTATGGGCCAGCAGACCTCGCCCGTGCCGTCAAGTTCTCTTCAGTAGCCAAGATTGACTACCTTACTGTCGATGCTGCCGGTGGTGGCACTGGTATGAGTCCTTGGCGTATGATGAACGAGTGGGGCGTGCCCGGTATCGAATTATGGTCGCTGCTGTATAAGTATTGTAATCGCCTAGCGCAGAAGGGTGAATATGTACCTGATATCGTAATCGCGGGTGGATTTGTTTTAGAAGACCAGGTATTTAAGGGCTTGGCACTCTGTTCCCCTTACGTAAAAGCGATAGGCATGGCGAGATCACCCCTTGCTGCGGCTATGGTCGGTAAGACTATCGGTGAAGCGATAGATGGCGAACAACTTCCCGTTTACTTACAGCGATTTGGCAAAACAAAGGAAGCTATCTTTGTTACTGCCGAGGGGCTAAAAAGAGAGTATGGCAAAGATTATGAGAAGATACCGACTTCAGCTATCGGTCTCTATACCTATTACGAGCGACTTGCCCAGGGTCTACGCCAGCTTATGGCCGGAAGTCGGAAGTTTGCCCTTGAGCATGTAACTCGTGCCGATATCGCGGCCCTAACCCCAGAAGCCGCCAGAGTCAGCGGTATTCCGCTTGTCTCAGATTTGGATGCAGAAGAGGCGGAGAGGATTTTAGGGTAAAACGAATTAGCGCTCGATCCGCTCTATGCGATAGCGCATTGTTCCTGCCGGTGCTGTGACCTCTATCACCTCGCCTTTGACCCGGTTTAATAGCGCCTTTCCCATGGGCGAAGCGACGGAGATCTTGCCCTTTGCTGGGTTTGTCTCTCTGGGGTTTACCAGGGTATAGCGCAACTCTGTCGCCGAGGGAAGGTCTTGAAGCACCACTGTGCAGCCAAGGGTCACCTTTGCTGTATCGGACTGCTCCGTAGCGACCTTTGCCGACTTAAGGATACCTTCCAGTTCCCTAATCCGGGCCTCGATCAACCCCTGGCGTTCCTTGGCTGCCTCTAGGGGGAAATTCTCTCGAAAGTCCTTGTCAGCAGCAGCCCGGCGGATTTCCTCAGCGATTTTGGGGCGCTCCTCCTTTAGGGTGGAAAGCTCCTCTTGGAACGCGCGGTATCCTTCATGGCTGAGGGTTGCTGCCTCCCTTCCCTTAAGTTTAAGAGGGGGCACCTGCTTCGGTGCCCCCTTCTTTAATCGAAGGTGAACCGCGAGATTAGTCTGGGTGAGCCTCTCCTTTTTGGCATAGGAAAGGAAGGCTCGCACCGGCTCTAGCTTCTGCATAGCATTGGCTGAAGAACCCTCCATCCTCTCGGCGTAGTTAGCCACCTCGTGGGCAGCGAGCCCACTTAAAGGTCGCTCCATGCCATACCAGCGAACAAACTTGTTTATTTCCTGTTGGCTCTTTTCCCTCTCTTCGAGGGGCAGATCAGCGAGGAACTGAGTTGCTGCCTGTGCCAGGCTCAGATTATGCTCATTCATTCCTTAAGCTATTTTAGAGACATCGGTTTGCGCTGTCAAATGAATCATGGGTAAATCAAAGCAACCGAAATCCCTTAGCCGAGGGCAAATGCGCATCCACATGCCTTTAGAATTCTCGATCCATGGTGCGGTGCCAGGCCCTGAACCTCTGAGCCTTGAGTTCCTCTAGAAGATCTCCCTCGCTCGCGATATCCCTCTCGAAGATGGTGACGCAACGACCGATGGTATGGGAGGCATGGGCATCGCTCCCTCCCACGCCCTTCAGGTTCAGCCTTCGGAGTACCTGGCAGCCGAAATCAAGCTCCCGCCTCGTTGCTCCGCCGTTGAAAACCTCCACCGCATCCACCATTCGGAATATGTCCATTGTCAGGATCTCCTCCACCGGAGGTAGCTCGTTTAGTAACATGTAGCGGCGGAAGGGGTGAGCGGCGATCATCACCCCACCGGATTCATCGGCCAACTCCCGGAGCTCCCTTATGCTGGAGACCTTCCACAGGGGCTGATGAATCCCATATACCAGGACCTCTCCCAGCTCAGTGCTCACCTCAACACCTCCCAGAACTAGGACACCGTATTCCCGTGAGAGGGCCTCAATGGCTTCTACCTCCCAGCAGAGATCATGCTCGGTGATACAGATCCCATCAAGCCCTGTTTCCTTAGCCCTCCGCGCCAGCTCCCTGGGGTCGAGGTAGCTACAGTTGGAGCCGAACCTGGTATGAGTGTGCAGATCGATAATCATCCGCTTTGCTATACCGAGATGTGGAACTCACACATGCCATCCTGGGGCAACGTCTTTTCCATTTCGGTCTTTATCTGGTTCCCGGTCTTCTCCGCGGCGATCTCAAAGCTGGCAAGGCAGAATCCCTTGCATGGAAGCCCCTTCACCCCGGCCTCCGCCAGCGCCTTTTGGATCGAACAGGAGGAGACTTGAAGTATCAACTCCTTGGTGGTGGCCTTGGCGATGTTCCAGCGATCTGTGGGCCTCAGGCCGAGGAGGGATAGCTCCACATACCGCCCCAGGCGATGGGGGAAGGATATCCCCGTCTGCTTGGCCACCGTCTCCACCATCTGCCCGGTGCGATCCATATACTTGTTATCGGCCAGC
>Ga0180433_10004231_pt1 | contig 20315 bp, 10 predicted proteins | sample SS_ome_8_FD_132980 | JGI IMG/M metagenome (GOLD analysis project Ga0180433, IMG submission 132980) | Hypersaline lake sediment archaeal communities from the Salton Sea, California, USA - SS_1_D_1 metaG | ecosystem: Environmental > Aquatic > Non-marine Saline and Alkaline > Hypersaline >... | reverse complement strand
GGGGTACAGGTTGGGGAACAGGGCGCACTCGCCCCGCCTGATCCTGCCCTCGGCTATCAACTCCGATGGAAATCTCGGTGTGCGCTCCTCGATATTCTGCGGGCAGAAGGCGCAGCCGTCCGCAGTTCCCTCGACCAGCCTTCCGACATCGGTCTCATCCCCCTGCACCTGCCTCACCCTGCCCGCCCGCGCCACGCTGATCCTGCTCTCTGAACCGGTCAGCGGGTCATAGCGGTGCTCGATGGGCCTGGCCTCGATCTCATAGCCGGGCCCCGGCCCCAGCAGCTCCGCGGTTTTCACTTCCCTGTAAAACTCCATGAAACAGCCCCTTACGACAGCAGGTCATTATACCACACTGCACCCTGAAACAAGCGTTAATTCAGTATTGACATGATGGCAGCGGTGTGTTAAAGTTTCCTAACAACTTGAAAATGGAGAAATTCCGGATACAAGGAGGCGTATTATGAGGTTAGTTGTTGTTGGACTGGGGCAGTGCGGCAGCAGGATCGCCGACGAGTTCGCCCGCATGGGCCGCGCGGCGACCAGGCACCGCCGACTTCAGATAATCACCGGGGTCTATGCCGTCAACACCGACCAGGCGGACCTTACCGGACTGAGAACCATCGGCTCCGATTTCCACCATCGCATCGTCATCGGCGGCGGCAGGACCGGCGGGCACGGCGTGGGTAAGATCAACGAGGTCGCCGCAGCGCTGGCCAAGTGGGACGGCTACAAGGTCATCGACGCTGTAAGAAGCGGGGCCAGGTTCTATGAGACGGATGCCTTCATGCTGTGCGCCGGTGCCGCCGGCGGCACCGGCTCGGGGGCGTTGCCGGTGATCTGCGACACGCTCAAGGACCGGTTCCCCGACAAACCGGTATACGCGCTGCTGGTGCTTCCCTTCCACCACGAGGAATCCTCGGAAGAGAGAAGCATCTATAACACCGCCACCTGCCTCAAATCGGCATATTCGGTGGCCGATGCGGTGTTCCTGGTGGACAACGAGCGCTTCCTGCAGAAGGACGCCAACCTGGTCAACCACATGGAACACATCAACCAGGCGATAGTGCGGCCGTTCTACGATGTGCTCTGCGCCGGGGAAGAGACAAAGGCCGGCAATATCGGGGCGCGGGTGCTGGATGCCGGCGATATCATGGAGACCCTCGACGGCTGGACCACCATCGGCATGGGCAAGGTCGATCTGGCCATGATCAGGAACCCCTTCGAGCGCACGCGCAGCTTCAGGAAGAAGGGCAAGGAGACCCTCAGGGGACTGGAGGCCATGGAGCAGGCCATGGCCGAGCTATCCGTGGGCTGCAACCCCCGCGACGCGGGCAAGGCCCTGTATCTGGTATCCGCCCCGCCCAAGGAGATGAACGTGGCTATGGTCCGCGAGCTGGGCGAGATCCTTAAGGGGATGGCGGAGGATGCGGTGCTGCGGAACGGCGACTACCCGCGGTCGAAGGCCGAGCTCTCGGTAACCGTGATCCTGTCCCAGCTCAGGGACCTGGAGCGGGTGAGAAGGATCTACCAGGGCGTGACCGAGTCCGCCACTATGATTAAGAAGAAGCAGAAGGAGGCGGAGGAAAAGATGAAGGATATGAACAAGGCGGCGGACGGCGTGCCTTCCCTGCTGTAGTTCACTCACATCACCTCAAAGCCTGCATAACAGAAGGGCCCGCTGAGCGGGCCCTTTCCTTATTTCTTTTTCCTCTTCTTGCTTTTCTTAGGCGCGAGCAACTCTGACAGTTGCTGCGACAGCGTGTCCTTACTGAATGGCTTGGCAACCACCCCGTCGACCTCCGGCAGCTCCTCCCGGTCGAGCTGCACCCCCCAGCCGGTGATCAGCAGCACCGGCGTCCCCGGCCTGATATCCTTCACCGCCCGGGCGACGTCGCTACCCGGCATGTCGGGCATGCCGAGGTCGGTTATCACCAGGTCGTACTCGCCCATCTCGAAGGTGTTCACCGCCGCCTCCCCGGTGTTGACCGCCGTCACCCGGTGCCCCAACTGCTTGAGCATCAGATCGAGGACCTGGCCGACCTCCACATCATCGTCCACCAGCAGGATGCGGGCATTCTCCACGGCGGCGGCCTTGGGCTCGGCCTTCTTCGCCACCGCACCGCCGATCGACACCGGCAGCCGGATATTGAAGGTGGTGCCCTTGTCTTCGCTGCTCTCCACCTCGATGCGCCCGCCGTGCCTGGTGATGATGCCGTAGGTCACCGCCAGACCCAGCCCCGAACCCCTGGGCGCCCGCGTGGTGAAGAACGGCTCGAAGATCCGGGCCCTGGTCTCCTCCGACATCCCCACGCCGTCATCGCTGATGGAGAGCGCCACCGATTTACCATCGAGCCGGCTCTTTATCTCGATCCTGCCCCCCTGAGGCATGGCGTCCATCGAATTGAACAGGATGTTCACCAGCGCCTCCCGCAGTTCCGACGCACTCCCCAGCACCGGCGCTATCTTTCCCAGCGCGGTATCTATATCGATGACGATACCCTGCCGCTCCTTCAACTCCATCTGCCGTGACTGCACCATATCGACGGCGCCGGCTATCATCTGATTAACGTCCACCTCCTCGAAGACACGATCCACCCTGACCCGGGCGAAGTCCTGCAGCCGCCGCACCGTGCTGGCCGCGTCGATGGCGGTCTGCTCGATGATCTGGAGGTCCCTTTTCAGCTTCTCGTCCTTGACGTCCTCCAGCGCCAGCTGCGCCCTCCCCAGCACGATAGCCAGGATATTGTTGAAATCGTGGGCCACACCGCCGGCCATCTCCCCCAGCGCCCTCAGCCGCTCCGAGCGCACCATGTAGTCCTGCGCCGTCTTGAGCTCGTCGTAGGCCTTAACCAGTTGCTCTTCGTGCTCCTTGACCTGGATGAACAGCCTGGAGTTCTCCACGGCGGCGGCGATGGGGCCCGCCACCTGTTCCAGGATGCCCCGCTCCCGGTCGCCGTAGGCGTTGGGCTGTCTGCTGGCGAGGTTGAAGCTGCCGAACACCTGATCCTTGTAGAACAGGGGCACGCGGATCGCCGACCTCAGCCCCTCCTCGAAGTAGGTATCGTCGATGGGGAACAGCCGCTCTACGGCGAAATCGTCCTCTATGTTGGTCCGCCTGTTGTTCACCACCCAACCGGTAGCCGAACCGGCGAGAGACACCACCGTTCCGTCCCCTATCGCCGTATCCGACACCGAAGACACCGCGGAGAACCGCAGTTGCTCGCCCTCCACAGTGGCGATGCTGGCGTGATCGAAATCGATAACGTCCTTTATCTCGTCGGTGAAGGCCTGGTACACCTCCTTGATGTCCATGCTGGAACCGACGATGCGCGACAGCGTGCCGATCACCGCCAGCCGCTGCGCGATCTCGGCAGCCCCCTGGTAGATGGTGGCATTCACGATGGCCACCCCCGCCTGGTCGGCGAGGATCCTCAACGGCTCCAGGTCGACATCGGTGATATCCGCTGAACCGGTGAACGCCAAGATGGCGCCCACCTGCCGCTCCATGGCCATAATGGGCAGCGTGACCGCGGTCTTCGATTCCAGCAGCTTCCATGCGGCAGTGCACGCCTCCCTGGAGAGCGGCGGCTCGGCTATCTCGCAGAGACTGTGGGCCACCACCGCCCTGCCCTCCAGCCCCTCATCCACGGCATGGCTGTAGCCCTTCACCAGCGGCACCTTCACCTCCTCCAGCGGCAGGCCCATGGCCTGCGCCAGTTCACCGACCCGGCCCTGCCACTTATCCCCGGTGGAGAACACCGTCCCCTTGAGGGATTCCTCCTTCTCATCCAGCACCATGATGAATGAATGGTCGTAGCCCAGGTTGGCGGTCACCCCCTCTGCCACCTGCTGCAGCACCTCCTTGAGCTCCAGGGTGCTCTGCAGGGAGGTGGTCACCTTCTGCAGCGCCAGCAGCTGGTTGGTGCGCTTCTCCAGCTCCTCCTTCCTGCTCCTCAACTCCTCCTCGGAGCGCCGCCGCTCGGTGACATCGGTGGAGATGATGCCCAGGCCGTCGCCCACCTTGAAGGCGCTCACCGTAAGGTGAAGATCGCCACCGGGGTGATGGTACAAGTCCTCGCCGAAGAAAGGCTTGCCCGTCCTGATGACATCCATGTAACGCTTGTACCTGCCCGATTCCTTTATGCCGGGCTCCATCTTCAGCATGTTCCTGCCGATGAAGTCCTCCTTCTTGATATCCCTGGAGCGGGGAACCGAGGGGTATCTCATCGCCGCCTCATTGAGGTCCACCAGATTCAACTCCGAGTCCCAGATGGTGAAGTAGTCGGTGGCCGAATCCATGAAGCTGCGCAGCTTCTCCTCCGATCTCCTCAGCTCCTCCAGCGCCTGCCGCCGCTCGGTGACATCCATGAAGCTGGCGATGGTGGCCGGCTTGTCCCGGTACTGGATAGAGGCCACCTTCTCCAGGATCCATACCACCTCCCCGTCCTTGCGCATGAAGCGGTACTCGTAGGGCTGGCTGCTCTTGCCCTTGAGCGACTTGATGGCCGCCTTTCGCACCATCTCCCTGTCGTCGGGGTGGACGTAACCCAGGGGGTCGGTCCCCAGCAGCTCATCCGGCGTGTAACCCGAGATGTCGGCGAACAGGGGGCTGACGTACTGGAACGCCCGGTCCTGCACCATATACACCCCCGTCGCCGCGCTCTCCAGCATGCCGCGGGACATCTCCTCGCTCTCCCGCAGGGCCTCCTCCATCCGCTTGCGCTCGGAGACGTCCCTGGTGAGCACCACTATCCCCGTCGGGTTGCCCCTGCTGTCGCTCAGCACGGTAAGGCTGCCCTCGCCGGCGACCCTGCCTCCGTCCCCGCGCAGCACGGAATACTCCATCATGGCGCCGCTCCCCCGGGACAATGCCTCCCATGACTGCTCGATGACCCTCTGGCGGTCCTCATCCGCTACCAGCTCCAGTCCCTGCCTGCCGATGAGCTCATCCCTGCGGGCGCAACCGTGCAGCTCTACCGCTGCATCGTTGGCATCCACCACTGTGCCGTTCATATCGGTGATTATCAGCCCGTCCTTGATGGTGGCGAACATGATGCGCAGCTTCCCCTCGCTCTCCCGCAGCGCCTCCTCCGCCTGCTTCCGCTCGGTGATGTCGGTAGCTATCACCAGCACACTGTCCACCCTGCCGTCCCGCTCGATGGGAGCGAAACGGGTCTGATAGTGAGAGGTACGCCCCCCGGGGCCGAGGCCGACGGTCTCCACGGTGGCGGGCTCGCCGGTATCGAAGATATGCTCCAATGCCGGGATGTAGACCTCCCGCGACTCGGGCGAGATGTAATCGTAGAGGCTGGTGCCGACCGCCTGTTCCACCGTCATCTCCGGCACGGTGTAGTTGATGAACACTATCTTTCCGTCGCGGTCCGCCTCCATGATGAAGTCGGGGGAGGACTGGAGCAATGTGCGCATCCGCTCCTCCCGGTCGCGCAGCTTCTCCTCCATCCGCAGGCGCTCGGTAACGTCGCGGGCCACGCCTACGATCGCCGTCGGCTGCCCCGCGCTGTCGCGCAGCACGACGGCGGTGGCCTCGATGTTCAGCAGCCCCCCCGCCTGGTCCGACAGCGTGTAGTCTATAGTGCCGGCGGGCTCCCCCTTGATCACCCGCTGTATGTACCTGGCTGACTTGGACACCTGTTCCCTGCCGATGATATCCATATACTGCTTCCCGATCAGATCCCCTTTGCTGCTGCATCCCAGCATGCGGCACGCCTCGTCGTTCACATCCAGGATACAGCCCTGCATGTCGGTCACGGTGATGCCGTCGGCGATGGACTCGAACATCACCCGCAGCTTCTCCTCGCTCTCCCGCAGCGCCGCCTCCATCCGCCTGCGTTCGGTGGTGTCCCTGACGACGTTGACGAACCCCACAGGCTCGCCGTCCGTCCCGTACAGCAGGGCCGAGCTGGTCTCGCCGATATAGTTGCCCCCCTGCAAGTCTATATACGTGTACTCCATCATGGCGCCGCGCCCCGCCCTGAGCGCCTGCACTATAGCCTTGGCCGCTATGGCGCGGTCCTTCTCCACCACCAGGTCAACGAAACTGCGCCCGATAAGCTCCTCCCCCTTGCCGAACTTGCCCATGCGCAACGCGGCCTCGTTGGCATCCACGATTATGTCGTCCATATCGGTCACGATGATCCCGTCCCTTATCGCCCCGAACATGGTGCGCAGCTTCTCCTCGCTCTCCCGCAGTGCCGCCTCCATCCGCCTGCGCTCGGATACATCCCGCACCGCGGTGATGAAACCGGCGGGGTCCCCCACTCCATCGTAGATCATGGCTCCGACCGCCTCGGCCTCGAACTCCCTGCCGTATACATCCATCGCCGCATATGACACCAGCGAGCCGTGCCCCTCGGTGATATTCTTGACGTTTTCCTCCAGCGCCCGGGCGCGGTCCCTCTCGACGACGAAGTCGAAGGCGTTGCGCCCTATCATGTCCTCTTTATGCTCGAATCCCGACATGCGCAGTGCCGCCTGGTTCACCTCCACGATATTGCCCCCCATGTCCACCACTATTATGCCGTCGCCGATGGACTCGAAGATGAAGCGCATCTGCTCCTCCGACCGCCTCAACTCCCCCTCCATGCGCTTGCGCTCGGTGATGTCCCGCGAGACGCCGACGATACCGATAGCATTCCCGTCGCTGTCATGAAGGGTGGCCGTCCTCGACTCAACATGGATATCGCTGCCCTCCGGGTCCTTCAGCGTGTACTCGATGACGCCCCCTTCGCCCCTCCTGACCGCCTTCCCGATGTAATCTTTGGTCCGGCCGCGGTCGTCAGCACCGAGGAACCCCCAACTGCTCTTGCCGACGACCTCCTCCTTGCTCCTGCTCCCCAGCATGCGGACGGCCTCGCTGTTAACGTCCAGAATGACGCCCTGCATGTCGAGCAGGACGATGCCGTCATCGATGGACTCGAACATGGCGCGCAGCTTCTCCTCCGAGTCCCGCAACTGCCTGTCCATCCGCTTGCGCTCGGTGATATCCCGCACCACGCTGATGATACCAGTGGGGTTGCCGGCGGCATCCCGCAGGAAAGAGGCAGTGGCCTCAACCTCTACCTCACACCCGTCATCTCTGAGCAACATATATTCCTTGGCTCCGCCCTCCCCGGCCTGCAACGCTTTCCCCACATCCTCTGCGGCCTCGCGGCTGTCCTTGCCGGCAAGCAATTTGAAACCGCTTCTGCCGATAAGCTCCTCCTTGTGACCGAAACCGGCGATACGGGCTAGCGCCTCGTTCACGTCGATGATCTCCCCATTCAGATCAGTGAGCACGAAGCCGTCGCTGATTGAGTCGAACATGAAGCGCAGCTTCCCTTCCGATTCCCGCAGCGCATCCTCCGCACGCTTGCGCTCGGTGACATCGTCGTAAACCGAAACCACCTCCCCGGAGGGCAGCCTGTAAACGTAGTTCTCCCGCCACCCTTCGGCGCGCTCGTCTTTGTACAGCGATGCCGGCAGGCGCTCCGGCTTCCCCGTCCTCCACACCTTCTGCATCACCCCGAACAGCCCCATATCCCGGATGCCGGGCAGGATTTCAAGCACGCTCCTGCCGACAACCTTCTTCTTCCGGAGCTTCGATATCCGCTCCCCGGCGGCGTTGAGGTCGTTGAAGATGAAATCCTCGCCGTCGCCGACCGCCTCGTAGACCGCGACCCCGCTGCTCATGTGCCTGAACAGCTCCCTGAACCGGGCCTCGCTCTGTTCCAGCGCCTCCCTCATCTGCCATCGCTCGGTCACATCCCTGTTAACGCTGACCAACCCCACCGCGTTCCCCGCACCATCTCTCAGCACGACGTTGCTGGTCTCAGCGTGGAACTCGCTCCCGTCGCTCCTCACCAGCGTGTACTCCGCCGGCCCGACTACCCCTCTATCCATAATATCGGCGAAATCCGCCATAGCCCGGAGATGTTCCTTCTTAACGATGAAATCGAAAGCGGTCAGCCCGATGGCATCCTCCTTGCTGCTGAAGCAGAAGATGTCAAGCGCTGCTCCGTTCAGGTCAACGATGGTGCCCGTCATATCTACCACGGTTATACCATCATTGATTGACTCGAAGATGGTGCGCAGCTTCTCCTCCGACTCCCGCAGCGCCTCCCTCATTCGCTTACGCTCGGTGATATCACGGGTTACGCTGACGAAACCCACCGCGTTCCCCATACCGTCGTGCAGCACGGCGTTGCTGGATTCGGCGTGGAACTCACTGCCGTCCCTCCTCACGAAAATGAACTCCATGGGACCGGTGCGGCCCCTGTCGAATATCGTGGCCATATCCTCCATCGCCCGCGAGCGGTCCTCCTCGGCGATGAAATCGAAGCCGGGCAGCCCGATGGCCTCCTCCTTGCTGCTATAACCGAAGATTCTGAGTGTAGCCTCGTTCACATCGATTATAGTGCCCATCAGGTCGGTTACGGTGATACCGTCACCGATGGAATCGAATGTGCTGCGCAGCTTCTCCTCGCTCTCCCGCAGCGCCCGCTGCATGCGCCGTTCCTCGGACAGGTCGTCAACGACGGCCACGAATCCCGCAAGCTGCCCCTCACTATCGTGGAGGGTGGTGATCCCCGTCTGGACATCGAACTCCTTACCGCGGTGGTTGCGCACCCGGTATTCCCCCTGCTCCACCGGACTCCCCTCCACCGCCTGCGGCAGCGGTGCCACAGCCCTGTCCCGGTCCTCCGGCAACAGGAAATCCATAGGGTTCTTCCCGATGAACTGCTCCCGGGAATCGAACCCCGCCAGCCTCACCGCAGCGTCATTGGCCTCCACCACGTTCAGCTCCAGGTCGGTGAGGATGATGCCTTCGCTGATGGAGTCGAAGATGCGGCGCAGCTTCTCCTCCGACTGGCGCAGCTCGTCCTCCATGCGCTTGCGCTCGGAGATGTCCCTCGCCGTGCCCACCAGGCCCACCGGGTTCCCCTCGCTGTCCCTCATCAGGGATGCGGTGAACTCGGCCTCTATCTTCCTGCCTTTGGCCCCGAGAAGGGTGTATTCGATGGGCTTGCTGTTGATGCCCGCCTGCAGTGTGCTTCGCCGTTCCGCCTCGGCCTTCTTCCGCTCCTGCGGCAGCATGAAGTCCATGACGTTGCGCCCGATGACATCCTCCATGCAGTATCCCGATATGTTAAGTGCGGCCTGGTTGGCCTTCTCGATCCTGCCCGCCAGGTCGCATACCAGCATCCCCTCACCCACCGATTCGAACATGATCCGCATCCTCTCCTCCGAGTCACGAAGCTCCTTCTCCAGGCCCTTGCGCTCGGTGATGTCCCGCATCACGTAGATGAATCCGGCAGGATTCCCGTCGCCATCGCGCATCAGCGAAACGCTCCATTCCGAATCGAATTCCAGCCCCCCCTTGCGCACCAGCTTGAATTGGATGTCCCTGGCTCGCCCTTTCTTGCGCGCCTGCCGCATCACCCTGACCGCCTTCTCCCGGTCCCCCTCGGCAACAAACTCGATGCCGGCTTTCCCGATGAGTTCCTCCCTGGCGCTGCACCCCAGCATGCGGACCGCCGCATCGTTGGCGTCCACGAAATTGCCCTCGAGGTCGGTAACGGTGACCCCGTCGGTGATCGATTCGAACATCAGCCGCAGCTTCTCCTCCGACTCCCGCAGCGCATCCTCCATCTGCCTGCGCTCGGTGATATCTTTGGCGATGGCGACGATGCCCGCCGGCTTCCCCTCGCTGTCGTGCATCAGGGAGGCGCTGACGCGGGCATCTATCCGCGTCCCGTCCTTACTCAGCAGCGCGTACTCTGTATCGCCGCTCTGCGCCATGGTGAACAGCCGCTGGGAGAACTCCACCGCCCGGCTGTAGTCCTCCTCGGCGATGAACTCGTAACCGTTTCGCCCGATGACCTCTTCCCTGCTGCTGTAACCCATCATGCTGGCCGCAGCCTCGTTGGCATCGGTAACGTTCCCCAGCCAGTCGGTCACGACGATGCCGTCACCGATGGATTCGAACATCAGCCGCAGCTTCTCCTCCGACCCCCGCAGCGCATCCTCCATCTGCCTGCGCTCGGTGATGTCCATCAGCACGCCGTTCACCCCGAACACCCTGCCCTCAACGTAGACCGGCCTGCTCGATGTGCGCATCCAGCGCAGCTCGCCGGACCTGGTCTTGATGCGGTAATCGTTGGCCTGCGCCTTCCCTTCCAAGACACTGCCATAATTCTCGATGATGCGCGGCAGGTCCTCCTCATAGATGAACTCGGCGAAATTGCGCCCCTCAAGCTCCTCCGGAGTATATCCGGCGAACGACTCTATGGACGGGCTGATATACAGCAGCACCCCGTCGCTATCCACCATATAGACCACCTCGTTGATGTCCTCCACCAGGCTGCGGTATTTCTCCTCGCTCTCCCTCAGTTCATCCTCCACCCGCTTGCGCTCGGTGACCTCCGCCTGCAACTGCTCCACCGCCCCCATCAGCTCGGCGGTGCGCTCCCGCACCATCGATTCCAGCTTCTGCCGGTGCCGCTCCAGCTCCTTCTCCGCCCGCTTGCGCGCGGTGATATCGGTGTGAATGCCGACGAGCGATATGATGTCGCCGTTCCGGTCCTTGTTGGCGTATGCCCGCAGGTGAATGTCCAGGATTCGCCTGTCTTTACCGTACATCTGGACTTCACCCGTCCATTGCCCGCCGGACATGATAGTCTTGAAAACCCCTGCGCCCACCTTCCTGTCCACATACACGGTATCGAGCGGGGATTCCCCCACGCTGCCGAGCAGCTGCTCGAACGCCCTGTTCTGGTAGTAATGACTACCCTGCGGCGTTGACATCCCGATGGCGTCTGTCGAGTTCTCAAGTGCTTCTTTGAAGGTATTGAGCTCCTCCTCCTCCCGCTTGCGCTCGGTGATGTCCCGAACGATACCGACCAGCCCGTTCAGGTTGCCCCGGCTGTCATGCAGTACCGAGGTTGACAGCTCGGCATCGAACTCCCTGCCGGTTGCGGTCAGCATGGCGAACCGAAGCAGTCCCGGGGTCTCCCCCGCCTCTATGGATTGGGATATGACATCCGCGCACTTCCGGCGGTCCCGCTCCGCGATGGTGTCCAGCGCACTCCTGCCGACAAGCTTCCGCTTGCTTCCGTACTCCAGCATGCGAACCGCGGCATCGTTGGCTTCGGTGATATTGCCGGACACATCTATGGTGATGACACCGTCGCCCATGGCCTGAAGCACCGTGCTGAGCTTCTCCGCCGTGCTGCTCAGGCGTTCCTCCGTTCGCCTGCGCTCCCGAATGTCCCTGATTACGTGGACGAAACCGGCGATCTTGCCCTCGCTGTCCCGAATCACGGAGGCGGTGGCCTCGGCATCCAGCTCCCTCCCGCGCCTGTCTTTGAATTTGAACTCCATCGGAGGAGTGTATCCCTGCCGCAGCAGTTCCTCGAAGGACGCCAGCATCTCGTCGCGGCTGCCCTCGGCGATGAAGTCGAAACCGTTCTTCCCGATGAGCACTTGCCGGCTGCCGTATCCGCCCAAACGCGCTGCCGCCTCATTGGCCTCAATGATAGTGCCCTTGAAATCGATCACTGTTACGGCGTCGAGGATCGAATCAAAAACCGTCTCCATCTTCTTCCGGCTCTCCTCCCTCTCTCTCTCCAGCCGCTTGCGCTGGGAGATTTCCCGCTCCACGCACACCAGCCCTACAGGCCGGCCCTGCTTATCATGCAGCACGCTGGAGCTGGCTTCCACCTCCAGCTCCATGCCATCCCTGGTCAGCAGGGTGTATTCTTCAGGGGCGAAACTGCCCTCCTTGAAAGCCACTCCCATAGCTTCGACTACACGCTGACGATCCTTCTCGGCGACAAAGCTGACGCCGTCGCGACCGACCACCTCGCTCCTGTCGCTGTAACCCTTCATCCGCAGCGTAGAGTCGTTTACATCCACTACCTTCCCGTTCAAATCGACCACCAACACCCCGTCGGCGATGGATTCGAAGATGATGCGCAGCTTTTCCTCCGATTCGGTGAGCGTTTCGCCGAGTTTCTCGCACTCTGCTTCGCGCGACTCCAGCACCGCAACCCGCCGGCGCATCTCCCCCAACTCCTCTACGAGCTGTGCCTTGGTTTTTTTCATGTCATTCATATCCCACCTCCGCAGCCGGAACGGCCGCCATCGGTCATAGATTGCAGTCTAGCCCATAATACACTTCTACTACTTAGCCCTCGATATGTCAAGCCCGATAATTATAACAGGTAAGGCGGATACGGGCAGGGAATTGCAGGAACGAGGATTGACGGATCTAAGACGAGGGGGAACTCAAAGCTGAGGCGATATTAAGAAACGGTCGGAGAACGCAGCGACAGCAGCAATTTGAGAGCGAAACGGCAACAGGGAAGGGCAGCGAAGCCGCTACCATGGGGCTGTGTCCCGCCACGCCTACCCCACCTTCACGATGGCGTTGAGGACCTCGATGATATCGCTCACCCGGAAGGGCTTGCGGATGAGGAACAGCGGCCCCAGCGACATGGCGTCCATCGCTATGGGGTCATCCCCGTAGCCGGTTACGATGACCACCACCGCCTTCTTGTCCTTTTCCTTGATCGCGGAGAGCGCCTCCGCACCGGTCATCCCCGGCAACACCAGGTCGAGGAAGATGAGATCGAAATGCTGCTTGTCCAGCTCCTTGAGGGCCTGCTCCCCGCTGTCGGCGGTGACCACCTTGAACCCCTTGCGCGACACGACCTCGCTCAGCATCTCCAGGATGCCGGGATCGTCATCCACCACCAGGACGTTGCCCTCCACCACCCTCGCCTGCTTGGCAAGCCAGTCATCCAGCAGGTCCTTGCGGAACCGCCAGTTGCCACCTATCTTGGACGCCGGTATGCGCCCCCGCTGCGCCAGCTTGTAGACCGTCATATAGTTAAGCTTAAGGTACTCCGCCGCTTCTTTGGTGGTCATCAAATTGCCATTACTCATAATAATTCCCCTCGCAATCCTTGACTATTGTATAAAAAACCACTCCCATTGGCAACCTCGCCCTGCACCCGCAGCCGCCTGCGCTGGGCGGGTCGATAGTATATATATAATTTTATGCTATTTTCACCAAAAACTTACCACATTTTACCATCCCTGTCAAGTATCCCTTATCTTAATCAACAATGGTTTCGGTTGCGCTCCGCTTGACATCCCCCCACCCTCATGGTAAATTGGGTAAGTGAAAAATTTAACAAGCTCATCACCGATGGAGAAAGGAGGACTTCATGCCAAACATGATAGTGTGCGTAAAACAGATAGCTGATCCTGAAGCACCCCCCGGCAGTTTCAAGGTCGACGAAGCGTCAAAGAAGGTGAACCCCGCCGCCGGTGTATCGCAGGTGGTCAGCCCGTTCGATGAGCAGGCCATCGAGGCGGCGCTGCGGATCAAGGATGCCCAGGGCGGCAAGATCACCGCTATCAGTCTCGGCAGCAACTTCGTCATGGACGTGATAAAGAAACCCCTGTCGATGGGCGCCGACGAACTGGTGCTGCTGCAGGACCCCGCGTTCGAGGGCGGTGACAGCCATTCCACCGCCTACGCCCTGGCGATGGCCATCAAGAAGGTAGGCGAGTTCGACCTGATCTTCTGCGGCCGCCAGGCGGCGGACTGGGACGCCGGCCAGGTGAGCTCCGGCATCGCCGAGATACTGGGGATACCCAGCGTCACGCCGGTGAAGAAGGTGGAGCTGGACGGCAACAAGGTTACGGTGGAGCGGATCATAACCGATGGTTACGATGTGATCGAGGGCACCACCCCCATGCTGGTGTCGGTGTCCAACGAGCTGGGCGAGCCGCGATACCCCAAGCTGAAGGGGATCATGGCGGCGGCGAAGAAGGAGCCTATCGTCTGGAGCGCGGCCGACATCGGTGCCGAACCCGCGAAGTGCGGAGCCGCCGGGGCACGCGCCAAACTGGAAAAGCTGTTCGTGCCGGTTAAGGAAGGCGTCTGCGAGATCATCGAGGGCGAAAGCCCCGAGGAGGCAGCCGTTGCCCTTGCGCTCAAGCTCAGAGAGGTACGGCTGATATAAAAGGGAGGTTATGCTAAATGGCTGATAATAAAGGTGTAATGATATGCGGCGAGATAATCGAAGGCAAGCTGGCCCCCATCACCGCTGAGCTGCTCGGCGGGGGCCGGGACCTTGCCGGCAAACTGGGCGAGGAGCTCTCCGCGGTCCTGCTCGGCAGCGGCATCGGCGACCTGGCCAAGGAGGCCATCGCGCTCGGCGCCGACAAGGTGTACGTGGTGGATGACCCCCTGCTCAAGACCTATACCACCGACGCTTATGTAGCGGCGATGGAGAAGGTGGTCAAGGAGATCTCCCCCAACATCCTGCTCTTCGGGACCACCCCGCTGGGCCGCGACCTGGCGCCCCGTCTGGCCTTCAGACTGGGCACCTCCGTCTCCATGGACTGCACCGCGCTGGACATCGACCCCGGGTCGAAGCTGCTGCTGCAGACGCGCCCGGTCTACGGGGGTAACGCACTGGCGGTATTTGTCTGCGAGGGCAGCAAGCCCCAGATGGCGGCGGTCAGGGCCAAAGCGATGGACCCCAAGGACCGTGACGACTCCCGCAGCGGTGAGGTAATCCCCATAGCCGCCGGCCTCGACCCGGCAGCGGTAAGAACCAAGGTGGTGAACACGGTGAAGGAAGAGGTGGAGGGTATCAAGCTGGAGGATGCCGACGTCATCGTCTGCGGCGGGCGCGGCGTGGGCAGCGCGGAGGACTTCAAGATGCTGGAGCCGCTGGCCAAGTTACTCAATGCGGCCATCGGCGCCTCCCGTCCGCCCTGCGACAACGGCTGGGTGTCACCGTCGATCCAGATCGGCCTCACCGGCAAGATCGTGGGCCCCACCCTTTACATCGCGGTAGCCCTGTCCGGCTCCAGCCAGCACATGGCGGGATGCTCCGGCGCCAAGAACATCATCGCCATCAACAAGGATGCCGAGGCCAACATCTTCAAGGAGGCCCGCTTCGGCATCGTCGGAGACTTCAAGAAGGTGATCCCGGCATTCACCGATAAGGTGAAGGAGCTGGTGGGCTAAACCTTCTCCCGATAGCGATTCAAGCAAGAAACCGCCTCGTGCGAGGCGGTTTCTTTTTTGTATTGCGACCGATTATATAGCGACTGTATAGCGACCGGGATTATGCACCGACCGGCGTGCGAGCCTAGCTTTTCTCCGCCTTCTCCTGCTCGCGGGCGGCGATGATCTTCTGGGACACGTGCGGCGGCACCTCCTCGTAGTGGCTGAACTCCGTCTCGAAGATGCCCCTGCCCTGGGTCATGGCGCGCAGGTCTATAGCGTAGCGCTGTACCTCGGCCAGCGGGGCGTGCGCCTCGATGACGTTCCACCCCCCCTGCGGGTTCATCCCCAGCACCTTGGCCCGCTTGCCGTTGAGATCGCCTATGATGTCCCCGGTAAAGCTGTCGGGCACCGTTATCTTTATCTTGACTATCGGCTCCAGGAGGACCGGCCGCCCGTCGGCCAGCCCCTTCTTGATGGCGTGGGAAGCCGCTATCTTGAAAGCCATCTCCGAGGAGTCGACGGCGTGATAGCTGCCATCATAGAGCGTCACCTGGATATCGGTGACCGGATACTTGGCAAGCATCCCCTCCTTCAGCGCTTCCATCACGCCCTTCTCCACGGCCGGGATGTAATTCTTCGGCACTGAACCGCCAACGACTCGTTCAGCGAACTCAGCCCCGGACCCTTTAGGCATCGGCACCAGATCCAAGAACACATGGCCGTACTGCCCGTGCCCCCCCGTCTGCTTCTTATGCTTGTATTCCGCATTCGCCTGTGCGGTGATCGTCTCTTTGTACGGGACCTTGGGGGCCTCTATAGTTACCTCGACCCCGAACTTGCGCTGCATCTTCTCCATCGCCACGTCGAGCTGGGTTTCGCCCATGCCGGAGAGGACCGTCTCCATCGTGTCCAGGTCCCGGCTGACGGTGAGCGAAGGGTCCTCTTCCACTATGCGATTGAGGGATGAGCCCAGCTTGTCCAGGTCCGCCTTGGTCTTGGGGTGCACCGCCACGCTCATGCAGGGATTGGGGAACTCGATGGATTTTAGCAGCAGCGGGCGATCCTTCCCGCAGAGTGTGTCGCCGGTCTCCGTCTGAACGAGCTTGGCCACCGCCCCGACATCGCCGGCGATGACGCTGGACACCGGCTCCTGAGCCTTGCCCCGCAGCATGTACAGCTGCCCGATGCGCTCCTGCCCCTCCCTGTTGGCGTTCCACACGGTGGAATCACTATGCAGGGTGCCGGAGTAAACCCTGAAATAGGTCAACTTGCCCACGTAGGGATCGGCGCTGGTCTTGAACACCAGCGCCGCCAGCGGGCCGGTGGGGTCGGGGGAAAGCGATTCCTCGGCCTTCGACTGGGCGTTGACGGCGGCAACCGGGCCGGCGTCCACTGGCGACGGCATGTACTCGCAGATAGCATCCAGCAGCATGGTGGCGCCCACGTTGCCCGTGGCCGAGCCCACCAGCACCGGGACCACCTGCCCCCTGACGGTGGCCAGCTTCAAACCGGTGCGCACCTCGTCATCGCTCAGCGCCTCGCCATCGAGATACTTGTTTATCAGGTTGTCGTCCGTCTCAGCCACCGCCTCCGCCAGCTTCTCGCGGTATTCAGCCGCCTGCTGCTTGAGCGAATCGGGAATCTCGCCCTCCTGCTCCCCGATGAAAGATTTCATGGCGACCAGGTCCACCACCCCCTCGAACTTGTCCTGGGCACCGATGGGGAGCATCACCGGCAGGCACCTTTTCCCCAGCCTCTGCTGAATATCGCCCAGCACCTTGAAGAAGTCCGCATTCTCCCGATCCATCTTGTTGACGAAGATGAGCCGGGGGATACTGCGCCCCTCCTCCTCATCCGCATAGCTCCACGTCAGCTCGGTACCCACCTCCACGCCGGAGGCGGCGCACACGGCGAACACTGCCCCGTCGGCCACCCGCGTCGCCGCCTTCACCTCCCCGACGAAGTCGGGGTACCCCGGGGTATCGATGATGTTGAGCTTAAGCCCCTTCCACTCGCAGGGTACCATGGAGAGATAGATGCTTATCTTGCGCTTCACCTCGTCGGGGTCATAGTCCGAGGTCGTGTTCCCCTGGTCCACCTTGCCCAGGCGGGTGATCGCCTCCGCGCTGTACAGCATGGCCTCCGCCAGCGATGTCTTGCCCGCGCCCGAATGGGAAAGGAGCACCACATTGCGCATCTGCTCCGTGGTATGTTGCGGCATTAACTACCCCCCTTCAATCTATATCGCTCCTGCAAAGTCCCCCTTTGCAGCGTATATCCGCTACATTATACCCCTTTTACCGAATGGGTGGCAACGTGAGTACCACCTTGACGAATCTTGCTCAGGACGATGGTTAAATGCTATAATCAGCGATACTGCAGCCGGATGGAGAAAACGATGAAGCTCAGCCGCGAACAGGTGATGACCATTGCCGCCCTCTGCCGCATGAAGCTGTCAGAGGAAGAGGTGGAGCGGTTCCGCGATCAGCTCTCCGCCGTCCTCGAAAGCTTCGAGGTGCTGCAGGAATGCGACACCGAGAACGTCCCCCCGACGGCGTACCCCATCCCGCTGCGTAATGTGACCCGGGAGGACCGGGCGGCTCCTTCCTTTTCCCAGAGCGATATCCTGGCCAACGCCCCGCGGCAGGAGGACGGCAGCTTCAGGGTGAAGGCGGTGCTGGAGGGGGAAGGCAATTGAACCTGCATTATCTGACCATCGGGCAGGCCCGCCGTCTCCTCGCCGACAGGGAGGTCTCCTCCGTCGAGCTTACCAAGTCGATGCTGGAGCGAATCTCCGCCACCGAGGATAAGGTCCACGCCTTCGTCACCGTGACCGCCGATGAGGCGCTGCAGCAGGCGGAGGCAGCCGACCGCCGGCTGGCGAGCGGAGAGACGACCCCCCTGACCGGCATCCCGGTGCAGATAAAGGACAACATCTGCACCCGTGGCATATCGACGACGTGCTCCTCCAAGATGCTGCAGAACTTCGTGCCGCCTTACGATGCCACCGTAGTCGATAAACTGAACGCTGCCGGCATGGTGATGGTGGGCAAGGGCAACATGGACGAGTTCGCTATGGGCTCCTCCAATGAGCATTCGGCCTTCTTCACCACCTGCAACCCGTGGGACCTGACCCGCGTCCCCGGCGGCTCCAGCGGCGGCCCGGCGGTGGGGGTTGCCTGCGGCGAGGCGGTATACAGCCTCGGCTCCGACACCGGCGGCAGCATCCGCCAGCCGGCGGGCTTCTGCGGCGTGGTGGGGCTGAAGCCCACCTACGGGCGGGTCTCGCGGTACGGACTGGTGGCCTTCGCCAGCTCGCTGGACCAGATCGGGCCGCTGACCAGGGAGGTTACCGATGCCGCCCTGGTGATGAACGCCATCGCCGGCCACGATCCCCGGGACTCGACATCGGCGGGCTACCCCGTGCCCGATTACACCGCATCGCTGGTGCCCGACATCAAGGGCATGCGGCTCGGCGTTCCCAGAGAGTATTTCGTGGAGGGGATGCAGGACGGCGTCCGCAGGGCGATCCAGGACGCCATCGCCAAGCTGGAGGAGCTGGGGGCTTCGGTCGATTGGGAGGTGTCGCTGCCGCACACCAGGCACGCCCTGGCGGCCTACTACATCATCGCCCCCTCCGAGGCCATGGCCAACCTCGCCCGCTACGACGGGGTGAAATACGGCTTCTCCGCCGACGGCGAGGACATTTGGGACGCCATGGAGCGCACCCGCGGCCTCGGCTTCGGGCCGGAGGTGAAACGGCGCATCATACTGGGCACCTACGCCCTCTCCGCCGGCTACTACGATGCCTATTACCTCAAGGCGCTGAAGGTGAGAACCCTCATCCGGCAGGAGTTCGAGGAGGCCTTCCAGCGCTATGATGCCCTGATAACCCCGACATCGCCCACGGTGCCGTTCAAGATCGGTGAGCGGGTGAACGATCCGCTGCAGATGTACCTCAGCGATGTCTGCACCCTGCCCATAAACATCGCCGGCATCCCCGGCCTGTCGGTGCCTGCCGGCTTCGCCGACGGGCTGCCGGTGGGGATGCAGATCCTGGGCAAGCCCTTCGCCGAGGAGACGCTGTTCCGCATCGGCCACGCGTACCAGCAGGCGACGGCATGGCACGAGAGGAAACCTGACATTTAACGAGGAGGCTGTTATGGCGTGGATATACTGGGTGTTATTTCTGGCGTTAGCGGTGATCTTCCTGATGGGGCTCGGCGAGGAGAAGGACAACGAGGAGTAAGGAAGTGCCGGCTGCGAGGTTTGCCGCGATACTGCTGCTCGGCGTCCTGCTGATATCGACCGCTGCCTGCAACGGAGGGGGTGGAGAGCCGACAGCGGTGCCCACCCTGGGGCCGCCGGGCTGCGCCCCCGACCGGGACGCCACCCAGGCGGCCATCGACGCCTACCACAGCAAATACAATAGCTGGCCTACGGCGGACGGCCAGCCGGGAGACATGGACTGGGACAAGCTGGTGCCGCAATACCTGCCCTACATACCGAAGACCGACAGCAAGTGCAAGTGGGGGGTCGACGGCAACCCCGAGGGCGAGGCCTGCCTGCAGAACCGCTGCTGAGGCTGCACCTGCAGCAAGGCGTGCTCGTGGAGCACCCAATAACCATAGCGATGAATGAAGCCGACCGTCATCAGCCGGTAGAGGTACAGTGCCACTCGGGATGCCAGTACGCCGACCGCCCCGGCTCTTTCGTGTGGCAGGGCACCAGGTACGGGGTTAAAACCGTCGAGAAGCAGTGGCTGGAGCCGGGGGAGAGGCACTTCCTGGTGCGGTCCATGGGTGAAAAGCGGTTCCATATTTGCTATCATGAGGCTGAGGATCGATGGTCGCTGATAGAGAGATGATCAACACTTTCATCGATAAGCGTGAGCTGGAGGCGTTCGCCTCCGCGGCGGAGGAGATGATGGCCTTCGACCCGTACCTCCGCGCCCGCCTGTCCGACGGCGACATCGATGGCTTGAAGGTATGGGAGTACGGCAAGCTGATGAGCTCCATCGGCAGCTTCCGCAGGCTGCGGGTGCTCGACGTGGGACCCGGCGACAGCACCTTCTGCCTGTTCATGTCGAAAAAAGGGGCCCAAGTCATCACCATCGACTACCCCCAGCCTTTCGCCCCCGATAAAGAGGGCTTCCGCCTCAAGTGCCGCGGCAACGGCGTCGCCGTCAACTGCGGGACCATGTCCCGGATGCCCTATAAGGACTCCGTTTTCGACCTGGTGACCTGCATTTCCACCATCGAGCATCTGGACACGGATCAGG
>Ga0180433_10004230_pt1 | contig 20317 bp, 24 predicted proteins | sample SS_ome_8_FD_132980 | JGI IMG/M metagenome (GOLD analysis project Ga0180433, IMG submission 132980) | Hypersaline lake sediment archaeal communities from the Salton Sea, California, USA - SS_1_D_1 metaG | ecosystem: Environmental > Aquatic > Non-marine Saline and Alkaline > Hypersaline >... | reverse complement strand
TAGGTTTTACGCTATCCACAGTCTGCTGTATAGGTTTTACGCTATCCACAGTCTGCTGTATAGGTTTTACGCTATCCACAGTCTGCTGTATAGGTTTTACGCTATCTACAGTTTGCAGTATGGGTTTTGTGCTTAGTAGCTTTGCCGAAGGATAATAATAAGGATCTTTTAATTGCTCAGGTGTAGACTTGGAAACCAAGTCATTTATTCTAGTATCAAATTTAGAAGGATCTCCCCCCTTACTAACTACTTTATCTCTCGTTTGTTGTAGATACTCTAAATACGGCAATGCCAATAGGACCACATCCTTTCTTCTTTTTATACACAAATACCATTGTTTATCAGCGCAGTTCTTATTTCATTTATAACACCATTCGTCTTATTCAGATCCGAACTGAGAACTGTACCCAGTGCCGTTGATAACGCTGCGGGTAGTGTGTACGCTGTTTGTACAGAAGCACCATTACATCCAAATGCCCCAGTTACTGCTAACCCATCGGTTGATAAACTAAGTAATGTGGTAGTGTTTAATATAAGATTAACGGTGGCAGTAGAATTAATATTCAACGCTCCTGTACCAGATGAGTAGTTTATCCACCCGCCTATCTCCTGTTGAACTGCTTCAACTGTAGCGCCTACAAAATACCCTCCTGCATCTGTAACAGGTATATCACTAGCATCTACTTGATCAGCCCCCGTACCGAAATCAATGTTGCTTGCTGTTACTTGATTCGTTCCTAGAGTTAATTCGGTAGAATAGATATTACCAGCATCTAGGTTTTTTAATAAGTAATTTAAATCTCTAGACCAAACAATTAGCGTATTCTTAGGGTCTCCTTCGTATAACTTAAAAGCAGGCGTAGGCACAACATCACTTCCTTTTTACTCTATAGTTGCGTTCTAGTTTATATAATGAAAACTGTCCTGTACCATTAAATTTATGACTTACCCAATCTATGTTTTGTAGCTCGGTAGATGGTATAACAAGCTTTGTGTTTGATTCTGCATCTGTCAAATTGAAATCTGTACTTACGGCTAAACTTGTAAACACTGCACTATTAACGTTCGTTGTGAAAGAGGCATTTACAGTAGCAGATGCTGACGCTTTGTATACTACGCTAATATCCCTTAAGCTTTTCTTTTGTGATACTGTATCATCAGAAAAAGGTTTAGTTACTAGAGACCACGTAATAGGTGTGCCATTATCATCCTCAGCCGAGGTATCTCTCATATTCATAACACCACCAGTACTATCTATACCATATAAAGTATTTTGGATAGTAACAAAATCTACAAAAGATCCTGTTTCTACAAACCAATTCTTTTTCTTAGGGCGTGTGTCATAAACTAAAATAGTATCATTCGATGTAGCTTCATTGTACGGTATAGCCATATATAGATAGTCGCCTATAGCTCCACCAACAACATTTGTTTTATACGTAGTGTTTAAGCCATACACATACTTGTCAACTTGACTGCTTACTTTCACAGGACTAGCCCCATTGTATTCATAGATACCATCGTAACTTAACCAGTATAAACGCTTGTTACATTTAACTATTGACCTATGACTTATGCAACCAACACTGCCTTCTATATCCATCAACTCAAAATTTGACGGCGAGTCGCCGTACAGCTGATGCATTCCAAATTCAGTGAATACTATAACATGATTGTTGTACTCAACTAAACCGGTGATAACTCCTTTGGATCTAGTAACATCTATACTCCCTGCGTCGTTAGCAGTAGACCAATCATTGATATCATTAGCCGCGCAGTACATTATATCATTATCCCTAGCGGCAAAGATTCTCCCTTTGTGTACGGTGAATATTTTAGTATACGGTGTAGACGCATCACCTAAATCTAAAGAGCTACTTGTCCCATCCCAATATTTCATCTGCGTGCTATTCATCATAATAGTATATCTAGCTGTGCCTGTTGCAAAATCCTGTATACTCGCCGATGTGCTAGATAACTGTGTCGTTAGCTCAATGAAAGCACTAGACGATATATCCCAATACTTCCACGTGTTACCGTCAATTATATGTAAATCTGTATTATTTCTCTCCCCTATACCATTAGGTGTAGATACAGTACCTAATGATGCAGATAAGAATGTTCTTCCATATCTAGTTGTTATAGCAGGGTAGTTATGCCCTGACATATTAGATACATCTATTAACTCATTATCTTTTATATCAAAAGCAGGAACACCTGTGTTTATTCCATTACCAAACTGTTGTGCTATCATTTTTGTTTCATACCTTAAAGGTCGCCACTGTGCCATTAGTCATCCCAACCTTCCTTGTATGAAATACGCTGTGTTGGATTGTTTGCTTTCTTCTTTGCTCTAGCCATCTGTGCTTGTCTAACTAAGTCCATAGCTTCTAGCTTATAATTATTCCTTGCTTCAATATCTGGGCTACTTCCTGCTCCTGATATTGATGCCATTGTTTCGTATTTTATAGCATCCAAAAAATCTTGATTAATATTTGGTATCTCTATATCAGTAGACGCCAACTTATACGATCTAGGGTCATATTTAATTCTTACATGATACCCTGTTTCGGTAGGTGCAGGATATAACCCTATATTATCCCCATATCTATACCATGATTTTCCTGTCTTCTCGTCTTCAGTACCTGCGAATTTATACTCTGTCCACAATGTTGTGGAACTTAACGTTGTGGTGCTGTCACTAACAAATACATTATTGATATACTCAAAATCCATATCACTTGGTATACCGTACACACCTTGATCTGCTATAGTATCAAAATCACAGTTTGTTTCATCGTTGAAATATCTCCATAATCTACGTATTGCGTTGTTAAGCCATATAAGTTTTTGTGCTGCGGTGAATGCGTTGTCCGCCGACACATCAATATCGTTTAATAGATTAGTTAAAGTGACATCTATAAATCTGATGCCTAAATTACCACCTAGATCAAAACTGTTTGTAGCTCTAAATAACGTTGTTCCTGCAAACGATATATTCTTTATCGAACACCAATCAAGCACTTGTTTAGATTTGTTAGACATACGTATGTGTGCTCTATACAAGTCCGTACTACTCTGTATGGTTGTTAAGTCGTCTGATGTACCATTGCATGTAATAGATGACACCACGCAGGTGGTGTCATATAGTAAAGTCAATACTGCTGCCGCCTCTAATACTAATGTGCTTATTGTACAACTTGTGCTAAAGGTAACCGTATCGTTAATAGTTAATGAGTTGTACGTATATGCTCCCCCATTAAATGTGGCAGATGATCCTGTCATAACCACAGTCCCCCGAGCGTCACCATCAAACGTTTCAGACATTGTGTTATTAAAATCCCCGGCACACGATAAAGTTATATTGTCTAAATCTATATCAGGCGTTTCCCCAGTGTCTCTATCAGCTAAGGTAATGTCAGTTCCTGCTGTAATTGTTGCCACGCTAGACGCTATAGCACTCACATTACAATCAATGGTAACATCACCATCAGGAACACTAAACGCTCCAGCTATTATGATATTAGCAGAACCTTCCTCAGAATTCTTATCTGTTATCGTAAATGCTGTTACCCCATTCAACGCTGTATTGATTTTGATACGATTTACACTATCTCCTGTGCTATCACGTAACGTAAATACTCGACTCCCAGTTCTATCCGTACTAAAGTCTACAGTAACGCCTGACGGTATATACACATTTCCTGACGTAATTATTGCCATATATGTAGTAGATACTGTGGAATCCACCACGGACAAAGTAGGATTGTTTGTTACGTCACTGAAATCTAAATCCCCTATTTGTAAAAGTTGTGGTGCTACAGTCACAACCTGATCAGCGCCACTAAAACTGTTAGCGTCAAATATAGCATTTTTAGTTATAGCATTAGGTATTCCTTCTGAGTGACCACCTGCTCCTCCACTTTCACTACTCCAATTTGCAGAGTCTGCCCAGTTACCTGTTCCTGCTACCCAGTAAAAATCTGACATCTATACCCCCTCCTACTTATATTCCTGACAATTCATTTTATAAAGTTGCGTTACCTCTGCACCTGTCAACGCTCTGTTAAATGCGTACACCTTAGCTATCTTACCATTAAAATAATAACCTGCGAATCTTCTACCAATATTACAGTTTGGTCTACCGGTTAACACTGTTGTCGGTGATGATGTGTTAGTGTCCTTTAACACCCCATTTAAATAAAGTTTAGTTACCCCTGATATTCTGTCCCACGTAGCTACGCATATATACCACTTATTGGCTACAATGGTGTCTGTTGCGTAATACGAACCCTCTAAATTGAACCTTAGTGCTTTATTTGTATCAACAAGCAATCCGTAAGATGACTGCCCACCACTGTCATGATTTCTGCATATTATATAATCATAACCAGAGGCTAAAGAATCCAACTTAAATATAACAAACAAACTAAGTGAGTCTGTTAGATCTAATATACTACTATTTGTAATATCTACGTAATCATCAGTGCCATCAAAACTAAACGCACTTGGTGTCGGGGTAGCTCCGTAAATCGTAGAGGTAATCCTAGGACGATTTATGGTAGGGGCTCTTACTACTCGTGCTTGTTTAAACCACACTGAACCCTCACTTCCCGAAGCATTAGGCGCTATACGTAATTTGAGCTGATGGTGTAGTGTCCCTGAGGCACAAAGCAAGCCTTCCACCTTTAAACTAACCCATTCCTCACTGTCAACATAAGTTGATAGCTTACTATTTGTACCAGCACCCTGCAAATTAGAGGTAGCTTGTAGGGCAATTCGTGCTTTAACATCTCCAGTTACTTTAACCATAACCGAGCCACTTATATATTCGCCACAATAAACATCCTGGGTATAAATATACGTAAAAGGTTCATTTAAATTAGTACCACCACTTATAGTTATTTTCTGCGCATCGTCGTCTAGTGTTCTTATAAATAACCCATTATAACCATTACCTGCAGCAGCAAAGCCATCCACATCACCACTGTCATCAGTATCAGTATCCATATCAGCGTATTGAGAAATAAGGTTACTATACCCATAGACACACGAGTCTATTCTACGTACCTCACAAGTCTTTATCCACAAAGTTCCTGTATCACCCGGATTATTAACTTTAAATCTATGCGATATACGTATCTCATCTGCGCCAACGTCTGCACTAGCAACAGTTAACTCTAACCTAGTCCAATTAGTATACGCTGACCACGACCCTGACGTATAACTTAGTCGAGAATCAGATCCAAATATGTCATACCTCTCTAAAAATGTAACATTACCTGATGTCTTCACATAAACACATAAACTGCTTTTATCACCCTCATTAATACCTGAGATAGTTTGTCCTATTTTTATATCATCTGTATCTGTGCTTGCCGATATTGTTATTTTAGCGGCGTCCTCTTCCGCGTCATACGAAGATTCCTGAGTATAACACGCTTCATTTGTTACAGACCAATTGCTGAACGCTACTCCTCCCTCTACCATAGAAGGGTTTGCATTAAGTATAGGAAAATCGGAAGGCTTATTAATCCTATCTAAAACCCTACTACCTCTATCTCGGGAAAAATCAACACCCCACACACTGCCCATTCTTTTTAAAATATTAGACTCTTGCCAATCATCTGCTAATTTTGGGTATACATTCTTTGTGCCCTCCAACCCTTTGTATGTGCCAGATAACATTAATCGATCACCTCACCAAGTGGGCTATAGCTCACATAATCTAAACAACCTTGATCTTCTTCATGATAACAAGTATGTTTAGATATTTTGGTTATATTAACCTCATAATTGCTCAGTATATAATCATATAAAGAATCCCTTGATGTCTGGTCCGTTTCGGCAAAATTAAAATTAAAAAGTAACTTAGATACTCCACATTGTAAATAGTCCTCTGAGTTTCCTGCAGGTTTGTTACTTGTTAGATATGATAAACAGGTGTCTCTTACTTCCGAATCATTAAAACTCAAAGTAGCTTGTATATTATACTTCAAAGTACACACCACCTTTCTATTTATTACTTCAATTCTTTCACACGTGCATACCCATAGAACCCTTGGCTATCCAATGTAGAGCTATCATTAGATGCTACCAATCGCATGTCTGCTTTGTTAAGTATACCTTCGATGTTATACGCTCTTGATTCAGAATATGGGCAGGTCACCTCTGTTAACGTTGCGTATAATGTAGTAGTAGTGGTAGATAAATTAGTCTCTACAGTTTGTACTTTTACAGTTAAATCAGACACTGCTGATTCGTTCACTAGTATAAGTTGATACTGACCTACTGGATCACTTGGGCAAGTGAAATCTAACGTGACCTCTTTACCTGCGTCTGTAGTTCCTGTAGAAAAATCTAACACATGGCTAGTTTGATTGTTGGCTACAGAACCATCCGTGCCTACATATAATCCACTATTTTTTGATTTAGATAAACGAAATAATCTCATAAATTACTCTCACTCCTTATACAGAAGAATAAGAAGGTAGCTTGGGCTACCTTCCATTATGTTGTGTATCCTGCTGCCGTACTAAAATCAACAGCCCCAAAAGAACTAAGAACTCCCCATTCAGATGTGGACAAACCTATCAAACTTACAGAAGCATAAGGCGGTAACATGTTCACATACAAAGGTTTGGTAAATGTCGTTGAGTTATCTCTTATAAATATATCTGCACTACCAGAGTACACACTAAATGCTATAGCTGTGGCATCTGGTGCAACCGTACTATTTAATACAATCTCTTTCTTTCTTCCTGCTACAGGAGCATCTAAAGTAAAAAGATTAGCTGCTGTAGAATACGTCAATAAAGATACTCCGTGATTAGCTAAATTAGTACCTGTACTTCCGTCTTCGGCTGTATTTACCCGATTTCCTTCATTGTAACTTCTACCTGTTGATGAGCTTATTTGTACCTTTGTAGAACTACGACCCTTAACATATATGTCACCTACTAAAACAGTCGGCATTCTTAATCACCTCCCTTATGCGCCTTCGTTATAAACAATTCCTATATTAGGTAAAGTACCTGTTTCATAAATTGCTATGGCATTTAAATACATATTCTTTGTAGATATCTTGTCCTCATCAGCATCAAAAACTGTATCCATAAATCTTTGCATTATTACATGCTCATATTTAGTATCTATCATCATCCATGCTGTAGTGCTAGCTAGATAAGTAGAATAAACCCATCTGATCTTGCCTTTAATTACGTTTTTAGTGTTGGAAATCTCGCCTGCCACATTGTCCGATCCGTATATTTCTTCTATATCTAATTGGTTTTGTATATTCGTCATACCTAAATTAGGATATGATTTCATCTTTCCACCTTGGTGGTTCATAAAATTGGCAAACATCTTAATCATGCTTTTATGATTTGCAGGATCAGTCAAAGTAGACGCAGTAGCTAGTGTATCATTAGTAAGGCCTGACGCATTAGCAAGAGGCTTACTATTAGATGCCAAAGGTACTCCGTCGGCTAAGTTAGTAGTTAACGCTTCGTCATATCTTTTTATAACTCTTTGTTCTTCTAACTCTCTCATTGTCCTTGCTAATTCTTTAGCTTTTACTGATTTAGTAACACCATATAAATCATATTTGGTAGCTTCTAACGTTATCTCATAACCGTTCGCCCACGTCTTATTTTTAACCTCAGTTTGATAAGCCTGTTGTACCTTACCATAACTGATTGGTCCTCCTTCTTGCTTCTCTCCACCAGATGCCAAGTTCCCCATACTATCATAGGTCTCAGTTTGTTTAGTTGATGTTTTAGGCGTAGAAAACTGAGTATACTCCACTGGATATGGATCAAAGTTCTTAGTGAATATTTCTTTTTGTCCTGCCAAGATCATTCTTGATATATCTGCTGTCATTGTATAAGCCATTGATTATCACTCCCCAATCTTTCTTTTGCGTCTTGTTTTATATTTGTGTAGCTATATGTGAACTATTAAATGTTCCGATAACTTCATTTCTTTCCGTGCTATAACCTGCTATTCTGAAAAATAAACTATCTGTAGTACCTGGTGCGTTACCAATAACCGACATGTCTAAAGCAGATCCTCCAGCTACTGTAGTTGTATTAGATAAGCCTACATACTTTCCTATATCTGTTGTCGCTGGATGTGATGTGGAAAAAGATGTACTGTAGTTTGCTTTATACAACGCTCCTCGTACTATAGGTCTAATATAAAAAGGTTGAGTACTTCCCACTGTACTTGTTACAGGTACAGCCGCAACAATCCCTAAAAACGTATTAGTATCAGCTGTTGTTCCCAAGGCAAGCACACCGTTGTGTGAAGATGGTACTATTAGTTTACCAATATCTGTTGACGCTACCTCTCCATTAACTGTGTTTGTGCTTGGTAGTACTGGTATTAAATCTACCTTTTCTGCATTCGCTCCATAAGGTCTGAATGGCATTAAAATCACTCTCCTTTAATCATCTTGTAATACTTCTCAGTGGTCCACTGTGCCTCCGGCATTATTCTTTTTAAACCCTCCAGCGCCTTCTTATCGTCATCATCTAGTGGATATGGATTCTTTGGTGCTGTCGGGGATGCGTTCGGTGTAGCCCCTTTATTCGGTGCATTACGTCTATCCAAAATCTTTTTTTGTTCTATCTCTTCTTGGATCTCTCTGTATCTTGTCTTGCTTCTTACTAAGTTGTAGGCGTCCTCTACAGACAAATCCGCCCCCTGATTTCTGAACTCACTTATCTTGCTTTTTATTTCTCGTTTGTACAAACTAGCGTCGCTGTAAAAACTATCTGTTTTACTCAGATCTGATATTTCCTCTTCCACTTCGTTATCAAAAAGTAAAGCGTCCTTTTCCTTTTTGATAGACGTTCTAACTTCCTGCGTTATACCAGTTAAGTCATCAGCTAATGAGTTTGCAAAATCTTCATCATACCCCTGACTCTTATACTTATCTACTAACGCACGTCGTTTGTTTTGTAAACTATCATCTAGTTGTTTTGTTTCAAACTCTCTTAATTTCTTTTCTAACGTCTTTCTGCGCTTCTTCTCTTCCAGTAAAGTAGCAAGTGGAACATTATCACGTGTTTTTGTTTCTGCTTCTGCCTCTTTATCTGGTACATCTGCTACCTTGCCCTCATCTGATTCTTGTACAGCCTCATCAATAGTCTCAGCTTGTACAGCTTCTTGTCCCTCTGAATTAAACTCTTGGTTTTCTATATCAGGCATGTCTATACTCTCCTCTCGATTTACCTATCTCTAGTTAAAAGTGCTTTACATGTGCTCCACATGTGTTTTATACCGTCTTTTCTTTGACGTAACTTGTTTATACTCCAACCGAGTTAAAGCCTTGTTCCTTCTAACAATTGCTCCTTAGTTGTGCCTTTCTTATAATCAAAATCTAAATATTTAGCTAAACTCTTTAATTGTGCCGAAGTGAAAGACTTACTTGTATCAACACCTACTGCCAAAGTTTCCAGTAAGGAATCAGCTAAAATATACACGTCCTCTCCTTTAACCTTCGCCCCCACACTTGCATGTCCTCCAAATCCATCCGGACTAATTCCTAAACGTGATAAAGTACATAACCCGTCTAATAATGTGGTCTTATATGGATAAGCTTCTAGTAAACTTTTGTTAGTAAAAAACTTAATTGCCATCTTATATACCCCCTACACATAACTTGTCATAATAAGGTAATACATTTTTTTCTGCCAACTCCTGCCTACCTACTAATACTTTTTTAGCCGTAGTACCTGTACCATCCACATCCATACCAGATGCGAGATACGTACTATATGTTATGGGGCGCTTGGTTATCGTCCCACAACTTCTACATGTAGCCTGCATACCTTTACTCCATAAAGCTAGCTTTTCACAACTACCACATACAGGTAATTTAGTTAGAGGAAACCTATTTTCTATCAACGTCATGTTTTGTATCTCCTTATTACTCATCACATGGTTTAGGTGTTTATTACCGTCAAAACACACCTTTACAATGTTATTGTGTTGCTCAGTAGTCGCCACGTACAACACCCCCTTGTATAGCACTTAACGTTGGTTTACCTTGTGTTGTTAGTGGGTTATCTGCGTTTATATTCTCCTGTAAAGGTGAAAAAGACATTGGTTGTTGTATAGGTTGTCTTGGTTTTTGGTCGTCCTCCATGATAGGTAATCCTAAAAGATCACTCATAAGTTTACGCATTTCCTCATAACTAACTAGACCTTTAGGTTGTCCATACTCATCCAACACCTGCATTGATGCCAAACGTTCCATCATGCGCCATAAGAATGTTTTATTCTTCGGTAATCCTGCTCCTATGTTTATCTCAATATCCAGCTCAACCTGTTTTGTTTTAGGTCTGCCATTCTTATCTGAAATAATTTCCCACTTGGGTTTGTCTGAATCTGGATTCTTCTTTTTAAACTCTCTCATGTATGATTCTGTAGCAGGTTTCATAACAGGAACATTAGATAATTTCCTGAAATCAATCCACTCAAACTCCTCTTTATCCTCGTCCACCCTAAATGCTTTAGCTCCTTGATAAAATTGCATCATCAACCCAAGCATGTATTCACACACTTCTACTAATGTTTCCTGTAGCATAGTCTTCTTGTGATCTGTTGTGGCGTTACCTTGTTGTTGCTGAATAGCCGCTTCTGTCGCCGTGTCTGCTGATTTACTTTGACCCATCATTAATTCACTATATCTGGTCACTCTTTGTGCCTCTTGATGCATAGCTGATAGTAAATTCCATAACGCAGGATTAACCTGTCCCCATTGCACAACTTCTACCGTTTTTTTGTCTAACATAGCAGGTCTAGGCTCTAATGAATTATCATCGAAATCCGTTAAATCTACCTCTGAACTAGGATCAAATAAGATAAGATTTGGTCTAGCGTTCATTCTGATTTTGTCATATAAATCATTTATCATATTTTGAATAGGTAACAATAATTTACAATCACCAAACCCATACATACTACCTTCTTCGACATATAAAGATGTGAAGAAATAAGGGTACTTATCATTTACATATTTATAATAGGACACATGTTTGTATTCTTTACCCTTTTGATTGTCTTTTCTAGTACCTTCTTTATGACTATCATAAAGCAATACACCACAACCTGAGAATTCCCTCATTCTCAACCTGCCTTCGCACCTCTCTACCCACATTATTACCGTGGTGGCTGTCTGGTCATCGTTAGTGTATGTCTCCCCAAACACTGCGGTATCCTCGATATAAGACGCTCCATAGTTAACTGCGTTGGCTTTCTCTTCTCCATATAATTCAATCATTTGCGTTTTACTAAGCGTTACCTCTTCTGCTATATATTCAGCTTCTTGGTAACGCAAAATATCTTTTATCTTACCATCAATATATACTTTGTTTAGTGGTGGTGCTTTTATGGTAGCTAGACCAAACCCACCTAATGCGTTCTCATCAAAATAAACTTTGAATATGCCTGTTCCGAATTTCAATCTCCTACGCTCGTGCACATCCAGTATCCTCTTTATCTTGTTCTTGCGTAAACTCCAATCTAAGCCCACACGAGCCCACTTTGCAAACTCACCATCTGTAGGGCTTTCTCCTTTGGTAACAACTGCTATATTCTGCTCAATCAAACTCGATACCTGACCTTCAACGTTAGCATTGATAATGTTAACCCTAGAGTTAGGTCTGTTGCTTGTCTTCTCTTGGTCTCCTTTGTATGCGGTTTCCTCGTCTTCCCACCGAGCATACAAGTCCCCCATGTTTCCTTTGTTCATTAATAAAGTGTCAATATTAGTATTTATCTCCCTAATATCTCGCTCTGTCATAAACTTCTCTCTGTTTTCTTCCCAGTCTTTCTTACTGATTGTCGGCATTTATTCACCACCTTAAATAAAAAAAAAAAGAGACCATATAGCCTTTTTCGCTATATGGTCTCTTAGGACTCTGAACTTACTTGATATTCAATATTGTAGTTTTCTTACATCTGTTACACAAAACTTCCAAATGGGTTAACTGGGTTTCCTGATACTCACTGCTAGGTGTAATTTGTAAATATGTACTGGATGCTATAGCTAATAACTTGTTGCATTTTGGATTCCAACACTGCACCCTCTTACTCATTATGCCGTTTCCTCGTTGTTAATAAACCGTCTTGGTTTCTGTGCTTTGCGTATTTATCTTCTTTTTCTTTCTGAGCATCGTCCCATCTACCTGCCAATACGTCTAATCTTCTATATATAAAGTACATGTTAACTACTACTAATAATAACAAAACAACCTCAATAATATCATCCACTAAGATCCACTCCTATCAAATACTTGCCTAACTAAAACCGAGGGATATTGTTCTTGTAATATCTTCGCATTAGGTACTACACAATGTCCCCCTATTTCACCTTTAGGTGGTGTTAATATATACCTCTTGATATTATCATTGCCTAGATCCTTATACAAAGTATTGTATGCTTGGTTATAGTCCATAACATGTTTATAATCCAACCCTAACTGCTTACACACCTCGTTTACATATCGTGCGTATTCGATCATCAAGCCATAATTTGTGGTAGATTGTAACTTCAAAAACTCTGTGTATTGCGAGCTATCTAATTGTATTATGTCACGCTTCGCCTTTTCAAAAAAATATTTAATTTCCGAGTTACAACCACCCATATACACTTGCCATTTATTAATGCTTTCTGTTAAATTAGGATGTTTACCTTCTATTGGTACGTGTACAGCATTTACATCCAAACTTTGAGTTGTACCTACTGGTACAGTACTAAATACAACAATGTTTTTTACCCCAAACCTCTTCTTGTATTCCCCGACAACCTCTGTAAACTTTGATGTGTAGGGAATTGCTATTAACATTATATCATAAGTGTCAAGATATACAACCTTTTTTGGTTCTTTTTTGTCGACTATATGTATTTCATGATAGGGTTTGTAGTTATTATACACTGCTTTTCCTATCTCACCGTATCCTATTAATATTGCCCTCATTCGTTTCTAGCCCTCCCTTTTCTGTATACTAATAAAGCTTCTGCAATTTCCATATCATCCATGGTATCAATATCCACACTCCTAGACGCTGGCATTTCAAACTCAATAACATTAGCATCCCATAGCTTACCTTGTCCTATAAGGTCGGTACTAGTTATAAAGATTGCACCGTTTCTTTGGAAATGTGTTGGCGTCTTGTGTTTATCATAGATTGCATCTTTATTCTTGATACCTAACTTATATCCACTATATAAACTAGTAGCGTTTTTTTCTTTGTAATTATTAAGTGCATTGATAATGTCAGTTCTTTCCCTTAACGGTGATGTGGGTTGTAACAAACACACTGCATCAAAGCACTCATGATAAAACAGGCTTAATGCGTGTTGTATAACTGGTAACATAGGCACGTCGCTTTGCGCCAACTTCTCTGGTCTATTAATTACTAAATAATCTTTGGCGTATGCTTTGGCTACCTCCTCACAGTTTGTTGAGATAACTACCTGAGATAAGTTTACATGATTGGTAGTCTCTAGCGTGTACTCTATCAAAGGTTTACCAACTAAAGGAAACATGTTTTTTCTTAGTATAGTTTGACTCCCTGCTCTTGCCGGTACTATACCTAATATATTCATATTTGCACCTCGCTTAGTATCTGTGCTATTTGGTTACCTGATGTGCCATCACCGAACAACGTACTTGGTTTAGGTTTTGTATCAAACATTAATTTAATAGCGTCGATTATAATATCTTCGTTGTATGGTTTAAACACTACATTATCTGCGTGTTCCCTGCCTACTTGCCTATCACCTACTATTATTGCAGGTTTGCCTAGGTACGCTGCTTCTTTAATAAATGAACTACTGTTGCCTATACATAACGCTGAGTCCATCAAGGTTTTATAGTATTCAGTAGGACCTAGGTCTTTAATAAATCTATAATCACCGTATGCGTCTTTTCTCTTGTGTATATGTTTGAGTAATGCATTACTACCTGCGTCAACGTTAGGATTAACCACTATCTTTAAGTGTTCAACCTTATCTAATGCATTAAACAATGTAACGTAATCCTCATCTTTAGTAGTGTTAGGGTGACACAATACAAGGATATACTCGAGATATGATCTAATCTCTGATTGTTTGATAGCTACTAAATTATCTATTGAGGGGCTACCTACCGTATACACATTCCCAAGAGCGTGACCCTGCCTTAATAAATCTACCTTGGCTGCCTTCGTTACAGGGAAATGTATGTCAGCTAAAGCACTAATTGCCTTGCGTATCTTGTCATCAATACATCCTGTATGTTCTCCACCTTCCGTGTGGGCTACTGGTATACCCATGTACGCCGCGGCCGTCGCTGCTGCTAATACTTCGTATCTATCCCCATGTACTAATACTATATCTGGTTTAAGTCTACGTAGCTCATGCGCAACCTTATCCATCAAGTTAGCCGTAGTAATGACCATAGATTCCTTATCGTCTCCCCTACACAAACATTGTATATCAGCGTGGGCAGGTAACGTATTATAATAAGAAGCCCCAGTTAATAACTGGAGCTCCAAATTAGGATGCTGTTTAATACCATCGATAACACTACGTAATCTGCCATAGTTAGCTCTAGATAAGACACAAACCAAAATCTTACGCATCATACTATATGATTACTAAGGTAATGATTAAGCTTAGTAATCGCCCCATCTATCTGGCACATACCTACTTCAAGTTCTTTCTCCCTCTGCTTTATCTTTTGCATCTCAATTAATATGTTGTTCTTTCTACTCTTTAAATCTTTTATATCTCTTTTAAACGTTATCCTTGTTTGATTATCGGTATCATACCCATAATCCTGCCCAAACTTACAAAGCTCACTATTTTGTGGGATAAGTACCTTTATTCCCAGTCCTGCTGCGTAACCTATGAAGAATTGGCAACTAGATCTTTGGAATGCGTACTCGCTTTTTTGTGCCATGTCAACACCGTAGATGTGTATTTCTTCGAAACCCTCATAGATAGCTAAAGCCAGCATCCAACTTATTTGATTAGAGTAGTCAGCAAACCTAGAACCCTTCTGTGTTGTCTCCGTAACCGTGTCAGTGTTGTTACTGCCCGGAAACACAAAATTTCTGTTGAAAAATGCCTTAACTTGATCCCTCGGATACTCAACGCTTGCTGGGAACTCGGGATATTTTCGCTGCATATATAGGGGTATAGGGCAGACTTTTAGCCAATCATGGTGTTCTTTTGTGTTTTTGCTAGGTGATAACGGGTTGTGTATCTCAAACCACCTGTCAAACCGTACTTGGCGTGGTAGTGTTTGTACTAACTTGTATAACTCATTAAGTCCCCAGATCTCAAAGTCGTTATCGTCCCACGGTGCTTGATTCCAACTACTTGCAAACCCTATGATAGCTACCTTTTTTTTCCTATCTGTTTCAATTACCTCTACTTTTTTGTTTGCCATTACTTAACCCCTCCACCTTAATTTATAATTATTTATTTTTGCTACTTTGTCTCTGTACTTACATAGTTCTGCGAATGCTGTCAAGTCGGAGCTTATAAATGCATCCTTGGTAAGTGTGTCTTTATTTAAAATGTAATGCCTTTCGACGTAGTTTAAACTTAAATCTATTGCTTGCTTGGATGCTGTTATATCTGGGGTATGATCGCTAAACCCTGAATAATGCATCATCTCTTTAAAGTTTACATTGCTGTAATGCGTAGGATACTCCGATACACAATATAAAAACTCTGCTCTGCCTTTATACGGTTTTGTGTTAATAAATCCCTTAAGGGTCTTAAGCCCCTCGGCGTTTATCATGCCTGTACTAATAAATACCCTATCAAATGCCCTCAAACACTCATCAATAAGCTCAATGTTTAACGCGTCTGGACTGGCTATTTTACACTCGCTAATATCCCTTGATAGTAACCTCTCAACCATACCTGTATGAAACAGAGTAAACAACGGTTTAATATTAGCCTGTTTACATTGGGATAAGATAAGATCTAAAACCTTATCAGTTACCTGATGATCGTCGTAGTATTGATAGTTACTAGTGTAATCTGGGTAATCTTTGTGAAGGTTACGTACATCGTAAAGTTGAAATTTGATATAATCAATACCGACACGCCCTGCACTGCTTATCATGGTTTTAATATTGTCCTTGTTACCTTGGTGATTACAACATGCATCCGCTATTATCTTAGTAGTCATTGCTATCTCTCCTCTCCAAGTATCTTAGCTAGTTTGTTAAACACATACTCATCCGTCTTACGTCTGCTCTCCACCGTGTTGCCAGCGAGATGTGGGGTAACTAGTACCCTGTCTGTATCTATTAAATGCTTAGTAATCCAGTCACAGTAGGTCTCAGTTACATCTAAGGCGGCACCTTTGATTTGATCTGTATGTATTGCACACAACAATGCATAAGGATCTACCACGTTTGACCTAGATGTGTTGATGAGATAGGCACTCTGTTTCATTATCGAAAACTCTTTGTTGTCTATTAGACCCTCGTTTTCTGGTGTACCTGGTACATGCAATGTAACTATGTCAGCTTCGCTTAATACTCGCTTATCAAAAACGTTTTTAGGTGTATCTACATCAGCCACCACAACCTGCATACCAAAACCTAATGCTATCTTTTCTACCTGCTTGCCTACTCTGCCATGTCCGATAATGCCTAAGGTCTTACCGTAGAGATCGTTACCTGTGAATTTATATCTGTCGCGTTCGCCTGTTGCACTTCCTACTTTCCTAGTTAGTTCCAGGATAAGAGCGAAAGTGAACTCTGCTGTTGCGTGTATATTTTGATGTAACCAATCTTTATCATCTAAATATATAAGCTTTGCGTTGCTGTCTGTTAAGTCGATGTGTTGTGTGCCTGTGCATGGTGTTAGGATATACTTTAAGTTAACGTAATTCCGTGCCATCACAGGCTCTAACTTTGTGTATAAAACCTCGATATCCCTATTATATGCACATGTCACTGGCAAAAACCCACTGTTATAGTCGGGTTTTTCGATATAATAATAACCATTTGGTTTCTCCATGAACTCTTTTTCCCTCCTCATTTCTTCCATTTAATTTTCTTTATTATCTTTCTGAAAGATGGGTCATAACGTATTTCAAAATTAACCTTAGCCATGATAGATCACCTCCCTATAAGTTTCACCTTGCCATCCTTGACCATCTGTGTTATTTGATAGTCCCGAAATCCTTTTGATATAAGCTCCTTACGTGCGTAAACCCCACCCTGTACATACGGTATTTCCTCGCGCTCAACGGATCTATAGTACATCATCCTATTGATGCCTTGGCTTAATGCGTCTACTTGGTCATCGTGTTTCCCATTGGGGAACTGCGATGCCTCATTAACAAAATCATTAGTAAACGGAGCGTTGAGTGGCAACCACACATGCCCCGACTCAATATGATGTGATATAGCATTAACCCTCGCTACTTTACCACCCTCAGGATTAACAGGTACAATCCCTGATATACTCTTTTGTAGGATAGATATAACGGCAGAGCCGTTAGCCTTGTCCTCAACAAATATCCTCGTTGACTGCGTGTGCTTCGTCTTCAGGTCTTTAATGGCTTGCAGTGTGGTAGGGAAGTCCATCCTATCCCTTACCTGATCAATAAGATAACAATCAATATCTATCATGCCCCATACCTGCCCGACCACGTAGTCACTGCTCTCGGTGTCTTTAAAGGTGCAATCCCAACTCATGCAAACCCTGTCAAACTTGTCTGGTAAGGTGGTGTAGTACTGCCACCAATCACGTCTTAATAGGTTACCCTCTAAACATGTAGGTCTGCCTTGCATCAACGCATGCCACGCTCTAGTACCTTCGTCGCGCATGTATGACTGTTTGTAGTCTGCAAGCCATGCTTTATCTTTACCAATCTCTGGAAATAGAGGGTCGCCCGGTTGTCTACCTAATATATCACCGTCCCCCGCCTCAAGGGGTATGTTAATCTCTGCCCACTTACCAGACTCATATTGTAGTAACCTACCTGCTAAATCGTCCTCGTGCCACCTCGTCTGGATAAGTATAATCCTGCCATCCGACGACAACCTCGTGTTAATGGAGTTAAGGTACTCGTCCCACACCCTATTACGGTACGTCTCCGAGTCTGCTTCCAGTCGATTTTTTATTGGGTCGTCTATTATGATAAGATCTGCCGATTGTCCTGTTATACCTGCCGTAATACCCCTAGATTTAAGACTACCTTTGAGGTTATCTAACTCAAAGTCTGTATCGGATCTGCTTGTCCGTGATATGGAGATGCCAAATAACTTATCACCGTACTCTTGTATTTTTTGCCTGTTGCGTCTACCAAATCGTCTGGCTAAGTCGTCTCCATATGATACCACTATGACTCTTTTAAGGGGGTTTTTACCTAGGTAGTACGATGGTAAGGTCTCACTTACTAGCATCGACTTACCGTGTTGTGGTGGTATAGATATGATGAGATTTTTACTGTTACGTGCGTCTGCTAGTAGCTTATCAATCCTATCTGATATGTACCTTATGTGCTTGCCTATTATATAAGTATCACCGTGGACGTAGCTAGCGTATTTAAGATATGATGATGTCGCATCGTTGTACTCTTGTCTTTGTGCCAAATCAAAAAGAGCTTGTATCTCATCGATAGTAAGCTCATCGGCATGGTGCTCTATTGTATATGCTATCTCGTCATTTGATAATATCATTTTACTCTTTTGATAAGGTACTTAGCTCTAAGTTTTGCTAGCAACTCGTCCTTATCTACTACCTCACTTGTTGTTTTGTCTTTATCGAACATTTGCTTGTAATCTGCTAGATACTTACTTGCTTGTAATCTTATACGTGGATCTAAGGTCTGATCAAAAAATATCCTTGCCCACTCACGCTCAATTTCGGCCTCGGTTACGGTGCGATGTGTGGGTATGACGTCGGCAAAATCAGTATCTATGATATACCTACAATCCAACGCTAACATCCGATAACCTCGTTTTTTTTGCGCCTCGGCACCTAATACATGCACTAATATGTGCCTGATATCTTGCTCTTTGTCCACTAACTTACAGCTATATTTGCTGTATAACGCCCTTAGTCTGATGTATAACTTGTCATCCTCGCGGATAACGTGTTGCCTATCATGCAGGGTATAACCCCACGCATAATATTGCTCTAATTTTGTTGCCGCATCTATGTATATTGTATCTGACATGCTATCACCTACCTTGCTCATGTTACTATGTTAATACACATAGAGTTAATTAACGTATATTTATTTTTGACCGTCGTCTTACTGTGGTATCTATAATTTACATCTATTTACAAAAAACATAAACACGTCATTTTTTTTGCGTTGTAAATAACTTACATAAAACAAGACTTTTTGTTTAAAATCGGGACGCCATATTTTGTAAGTAACCAATCTGGTCACCATATTTTACCATGGTAAAATAAGCAAGCCCAGTTGTCGCAAGGGTTTCCGAGCTGGGAAAAAATGTATGGTCAAAAAAAAAAGTGGTGTTGTCCAGCTCGGAAATGCAGTCATTGGTAGCGTTTTCAGAGTTATCCACAGGTCCATATATATATATATGGACAGTAATATATATATACCTTACTGACAGAGCAATATTTACGGATTTTTCGTTTTTTTTGTTTTTTTTGAGGGGGTATATGTTTTTTTGCTGTCCATTTGTCCACGACCACGCCGAACGCAGTGATATCAACGCTTTCGAGGTTTTTGTGTTTGTCCAATTGGACAGCAAAAAATGACCAAACAGGCACATCTACCCACATATTTACATTAATGTTATGTGTATACATTAACCAGATATTTACAGTAATTATACATATTATATGTTTGTGTATAGCTAGTTAATGTATATAGTTAATGTATATAATGAAGAAACTCATACCATGCCGACCACAGTTATACAATATGCACAAAAACCTTATCTAAAAACTGTGCAACATTACGGGTATACAAAACTAACTAACTAACATATAATAGTTTTAGATCGAACAAAACAAAAACAAAAAAGGGAGGACGATTAAAGATGAGAGAAACCGTATACGTAAATACCGTAGGGGGGCAATTGTACGATAGTTTAGCCAAGGGAGCGATAAATGATTATATGACGTTATGGGCAGTTGTATTAGACGTAAAACCACACCACACAAAGATTATTAACCATAGACCGATCAAGATAAACTACGCTCACAAGGATAATGTTGATGCACATATTAATATTTGTCGCAATAAAAGAGTAATACACGGTCAATATGCACTTGATGAAAGTTTTAGAGTATAAAAAAACAAAG
>Ga0180433_10004228_pt1 | contig 20320 bp, 16 predicted proteins | sample SS_ome_8_FD_132980 | JGI IMG/M metagenome (GOLD analysis project Ga0180433, IMG submission 132980) | Hypersaline lake sediment archaeal communities from the Salton Sea, California, USA - SS_1_D_1 metaG | ecosystem: Environmental > Aquatic > Non-marine Saline and Alkaline > Hypersaline >... | reverse complement strand
CCTGTGTCAATGGTCGCCGCAAAAAGATGGGATTTATGTTTGATCACGATGATGTTCACAAAAAAGCTGCATGATACTTTATGCGTTCCTACTTAGTCTGTCTTGCCACACCGTATGGTTGGACTTCGTCCATATAACAATATCGGCATTATTGTATTTCGCACTTGTGCCTTTTTACACCTGTTTCTTTCGCACATTTGGCTGTATTTGCTATGGATGGCTCCAATGTACAAATCAGCTCGCGGTTCGTCCAGCGCATATATCTATGCCCGCTGCGAGAATCGGATTGGCCGGAAAGGCGTGTTTGGGATGTTGTAAAGGGTATGGAGCAAATTCTGTGGAGGCCGCGCGGACCGGCGAAGTCCACGCTTCTTGTGTACTTCGTGCCGCACTCTCACGCCAACCCCCTATTCGAATGAGATGCTCCATTCTTCTCTTGCTGCGAGAAGAATGGAGCCTCAAGGCTGCGTCGAGGCACATAGGATCGAGAAGCTCTTCCTCAAGGCTCCATTGGTTGAGAATGGCAACAAGGAGCGTGACACCAGTGCCGATTCAATATTCAAGGTCCAGAGGCCATCCTCATCAGCGTTCAACGCGAGTAAATTCGTCCCTATCCGGGCAAGTCGCCTAAATATGCCGAACAATTTCCCGCGTCAATCAGTCAAAGAAAAACAACAACAATCTCACGGCAGCAGCGGAAATACCACCACCGGACACGCACCGCAGCTCAGAGTGTTCGTGTTTGATTGAAATGCGCAAACATCCAAGCAATGGTTGACGTTGCCGTCAGAGCAGGAAGTGCCGCTTGCTGCGGCGTTCTGGACTGCACCCACGACCTGCGACTCGCCGGTCTGTCCTTGGGGAGACGCGATTGCCTGATTTTGTGAACCAAGAAAAGCTTGCACGCCTATTGCAGTACCCGTACCGCTGTTTTTCACGGCTGTCTCGTCCAGGTGCGCATCTGTCGACTGCTCTTGCGTCTGCACCTGTCCCGCTGGCGGCGGGGGGTATACCGCGATCCATATATCAGGCGTGTACGCCGTTTGGCTCTGCACGGCGCTGCCTACTCCATTCTGGATAACGAAGCTTTCGCCTCCCTGGCCTCCTGTAGTTGCATTCTGGCTCAGTGTGCCTGCCTCCGCTTGACCGGCCGCAGTGCCCATACCATTGTTTCCATTTTGGCCATGACAGACTGTGGCGGTGTTCCCACCGGTTGCCAATGCCTCTGGTCCCTGTCGGTAGACGAAGTTGGTTCCCGGCAGGAAATAGCTTTCGGATTGGCTAATCATGGCAAACCCTGCGGAAGACAACAACAAAACCATTACCATTGTGACTGAACGTGCCTTGTACATTTTTTCTATACCTCCTTCTTTAGCATCTTTCTCTTCTAATTGTTCTCTGTGGAAAAGATGATGGCAACACTCAAGAAGTGCCGGCTTCGCTTTGCCTTGTCCTCCTTTCTCCCCACCATAAAAAACGTTAAACACCGCCAGGGGTGTTTAAGCCTTTGTTCTCATGATACAAACAGAATACGCAGAACAGTGATTTCAGATTTGCCTTCATAGTTCCTCTGTTCAGTTTGCCTAGCCTCTCCTCGATTCACCAGCGACTGACCTGACGATACCTTTTCTCTCGTTAGCCGCAAGTCACTTATCCGTTTCAACGCGACCTGTGTATCTGCACATAATGCACGTCGTGTCCGTTCTTTCAAGTTATCAATTGTGATGTAATCGCTCGTGAGGACGTCGCTTTCGTTTATAGTATGGCGGCAAAGAACCTCGTCTTTTGGAAGGTGCGACAGGCTGATTCTGGCCGAATGAGTTTGTGAATGTTAGTCTAAGTATGAGTGCATCGTAACATTACGAGCGTGCGGCAATCGGTCAGGCGCCGAAAACCGATGTTTTGACACATGTTTTCGTGGGCCGAAAAGTCTCTTGCAGGCTCTCCCGTCCATCCAAAATAATTTTTTGGCTTGTCGAGAAAAGTCTGGTTCCGGGACGACTTCGTTCAATAGTCTTTGAATCGCTGCATCCATTCCGGCCAGTCGCTGGGTCTGCAGCCGCCCGCAATGGTCCAGGGGCCATCCGTGCTGAATTCCCGGTGCCACTTCAATTTCCATAGCTCTTTCACCCCTGCTTTGCGGACGGACCAATCCAGGAAGAGATGATTTGTGAATCCGTTGTGCCGGTTAATGCAGAAGTGCTTCATCTCGTGTTGATAGCCGTACCACTGACCGTCGTATTCTGGAGGGTCACCGGGTACGCCCTTCTCGGACGGCCCGCCGCCTCGCCACATAGTATCGGCGAATATCGGTATGTTGTTGCCACCTCCAACGTAGGCCGTCTTCCAATTATACCTGGTTGGTCGGCCCTGGATATTCTCAACGTCTGTATCGGAATAAATCCAGCAGCTTGCCCCGTAGCTACATTCTTCTTGAAGGTTCCCTAGTCCTCCGGATCCCATCTGATAGGTATGGAACGGGCCGCCGTGGTCCCGCCCGGGCAGGGGCTTTTTGGCCATGGGGCATCTAAGAAGATCCGATCTGGTCTCCCATTGAGAGCGCAGCGCTATGATCCATGTGCCGCGCTTCCAGCCGAGGTCGCCGGCTTCGCAGAATTTACCGTCGTTGTCGTTGCAATAGAGGTACCAGATGTGGCCCCATTGGTGCAGATTCATCTGGCAGGCGGTTGCGGCGGCCTGTTTTTTAGCCAGACTCAACGCCGGCATCAATATCGCCAATAATAATCCGATGATGGCGATGACTACCAGAAGCTCTATCAAGGTGAATCCGCTTTGTGCCTTCATGGTCGTACTCCTGACCTTGTGCTGGATTACGCGGGCAGTTTTTTATCCCCCACAAGCCCGGCTTGCTATTCTATGCTCCGCGCACCTGCACGACTTTATCTTTTGTGTGATCAGTAGTATACCCTAAATCCGTCTTTGTTGCAATATGAAAATCGAGAACTTTTAAGGACGCGCGCTGTTGGAAACGCATTTTATCTATTTGAAGTTTTTTCTTGAAGTGAGAGCCGCAGTTTGGTATAAAAGAAAATTAGAGAGAAGGCTGTTGGAGTAGGTATGCGCGGGGCGTTTTCATTTCGGCAAGATACAGGTGGGATGTAAGCCGAGGTGCGCGCAGAGCAAAGAAGCCCCTTAGTGGGCGCGCCATACGGCACTAACGCCCTCTACGGGGGGAATATGCGCTAATACCACACAACCCTCTACTCGGATTGGCAAGAAACGGCTAGATCATACTGCCGGACGCGGCGTTGGCTAAGACAGAATTGACCGAAGTCAGAAGCCCCGATTCGAGATTGTTTGCAAGGCTCTATGAGACGGGCGCAGCGGCAACTTTGGAGGCCTGCTATGTATAACCGCCGCCTTGGCGTGTGGCCAGGGCAAACCTGTTGCAGTTGTAGTCATTTTTGAAGGAGGAAGATCATGTGTAGGAAATTGATTTGTTTGGCTTCATTTGTTGTGGTGCTTGGCCCGGTCGCCAGCGTCTCGGCGGACCTGGTGGCGCACTGGAAATTTAACGATTCTGTGGCAGACTCGGTGGGGACCCTGAACTGGGACCCAAATGCAATCGCGTACTCAACCGACGCCAAAGAGGGCAGCAAGTCGCTCAGTCTGGATGGTGTGGGCGCCTATCTTTCCCAGACCCCGCTCGGGCCTCTTCTGGACGCATTCATCACGAAGACGGTCTCGTTCTGGTTCAAGGCGAACACGACCAGCGGGGTGCAAGTCTTGTATGACGAGGGAGGGTCCACGAACGGCCTGTGCATTCGTATCAACGACGGTCAGTTGGAGGTCGCCGTCCAGAACCGTCACAGTATGTTCACTACGTCGACGGACTTCAGTAGCACAAGCTGGACGCACGTTGCGCTCATTTTTGACCGCGGAGAACTGAAGTTGTACGTGAATGGCGTGCAACAGGCTGCGGTCATGGCCGACTTCGGTGGTGTACTTTCGCACAGTAATACCTCCACGATCGGCTACTCCGAACAGGATGCGTTCGATAGCGCGGGCGGCTTTTTTGGTGGTCTCATTGACGACGTTCGGCTCTATTCGCATGCGCTGACACAGAGCGAAATAGCATGCTTGGCGGTGACTGAAAAGGCGTGTATGCCTTCACCGGCCAATGGTGCCCAGAATGTGGTCACCCCGCTGCTTGAGTGGCAGGCAGGGTCTACGGCGGCCTTTCACGATGTATACTTTGGCACGACTCCGACGCTCGGTGCCGGAGATTTTGCAGTTCAGCAGCCTCTGGCGATCGCGATGTACTTCCATACTGAGACGCTTACTCCGGGAACGACGTATTATTGGCGGGTCGATGAAGTCGAGGCCGACCGAACTACGGCACATACGGGCGATGTCTGGAGCTTCACGTCCGTGCCCTTAACGGCCCATAGTCCCGATCCGGCTGACAGACAGGAATTTGTAGACCCCAACACGGACCTTAAATGGGGCGCAGGGATCACCGCCCTGACGCACGATGTATACTTCGGCACGACCAATCCGCCGCCGCTGGTAATAGAAGGCCAGTCTGACACGCTCTATGATCCCGGACCGCTGGCGAAAGGCATGAGGTACTATTGGCGAATCGATGAAGTTGAGCTCGGCGGTACTATGAAGTATCCGGGCGAAGTCTGGCGCTTCACAACCAGGCCGGCTATGCCTATTCGGGACCCGAATCTTGTCGCCTGGTGGAAGATGGATGATGCGGGTACGGGCACCGTGATTGATTATTCCGGTTATGAACACCATGGCACTCTGCATGGAAACGCCTTGTTAATCCCCGGTTATGACGGTGAATCGTTGGAGCTTCACCACGACCCTGATTACGTCACTATAGACGGCTGGGACGGCATTCTTGGCCCGCATGCTTTCTCTATAACTGCCTGGCTTAAGACCGGCACCAATGGCACGATAGTCGGCTGGGGCAGCACCGCGGGCGGAACGACACGAGTGGAATTCCGGATCAACGATGACAGATTGCGCTGCGAAAGTGCCGGCAATGTCCAGGGCGACACGAGTTTGCCCGACGATGAATGGATGCACGTTGCCGTGACGGTAAAAGAGGGCGCCACGATCTCCTATCCGGAGGTGAAACTTTACCTCAATGGCATAGATGACACCCAAGAGAGTACTGACCCCGATCCTCTTGATATGGCTGGCGGCTATGATGTGACAATCGGTCGTCGCCACAGTGATACAGCCAGATGGCTCTGGGGAACCTTTGACGATATCCGGATATATGACAAGGAGCTTACGCAGGAAGAAATCGAGTATATTATGCTCAGGCCCGACCCCTTGCGTGCCTGGGACCCGACCCCTGCCGATAACGCTACGCCGGACATCGAGCAGATCGGCGCGCTTAGCTGGTCGCCGGGCGACACGGCGGCCAAGCACGATGTATATTTCGGGACCGATGAATTTGCCGTCGAGGACGCGGATACATCCGATACATCCGGCATATATCGGGGCCGCCAGGATGCACGTAGCTATCCTATCCTGGCCGAGGTTGAATATGCCGGCGGGCCGTACTACTGGCGCATCGACGAGGTCGAGGCAGACCTTACGACGGTCGTGACCGGGCGGCTGTGGAGCTTCTCGGTAGCGGACTATCTGGTCGTCGATGATTTCGAGGACTACAACGACTACACGCCGGACAGACTCTGGCAAACCTGGCTGGACGGCTTCGGCTACAGCGAGCCGCCGCCTGGATATGCCGGCAACGGCACCGGCTCCCGGATTGGTAACGACGACCCTCCGTTTACCGAGCAAGGTACGGTGCACAGCGGCCTGCAGGCGATGACCTTCAGGTATACCAACGACGGTTCGACCGGCAAAGCTCTTTACTCAGAGACGCAGCGCGAATGGGCTGTGCCGCAGGATTGGACCAGGAAGGGTGTTCAGGCTTTGACGCTGTGGTTCACGGGCTACCCGGCGACCTTCAGCAGCGTCACGGAAGACCCTGTGGGTACGTTTACGGTGACCGCTCGCTCGGCTGATACCTATGGTACCTCGGACAGCTTCCATTATGTCTTCAAACGGCTTTCGGGAAATGGTTCCATCACGGCGAAGGTCGAAACCGCTACATATACGAGCGCCAGTGCGAAAATCGGCGTCATGATTCGGGACACGCTGGACCCGACTTCCAGGCATGCCTTCACATTCATGAGGCCGGACGGCGGAGTGCGATTCAACCGCCGCCATAACGTGGGCGACACCACCTTGAACTCCGTTGAGGATGGACTGGCGTTTCCGCACTGGGTGCAGTTGGAGCGTTCCGGAGATACCTTGAGGGCATATCATTCGACGGACGGGACCAATTGGGTACCCGTGGATGATGCGACGAACGGGTCAACGGACCTGGTTACGATGGGCAACGATATCTATATAGGCCTGGTGGTATGCAGCAATAACACCGGCCGGACCTGTACAGCGGTATTCTCGAACGTTACGGTTGACGGCGGCACGGGAGCGTGGCAGTCGCAGGATATCGGCATAAACAGTAACGTAGCGGATGTAGCGGATCAGCTATACGTGGCCGTCGAAGACAGCATGGGCACCGTCAAGGCCGTGCCGCACGAGGATCCCAACGCGGTGCTGTTAGACTCCTGGCAGGAGTGGAATATTGACCTCAAGGAGTTCGCCAACGCCGGCGTGAACCTGGCCAGCGTCAAGAAGATGTATCTTGGTGTTGGCAACAGGACGTCTCCCCAGATGGGCGGCACGGGCACCTTGTTCTTTGATGACATTCGTCTGTATCGGCCCAGATGCCTTGCCGACGTGTTAAAACCAGATGCCGATTTCAGCAACAACTGCGTGGTTGACTATCCGGACCTTCAGGTACTGCTGGCCAACTGGCTGGTCGCGGAGAGTGATGTCTGGGATGCTACCGGTGGCCATGATGGTGGAGGCTCGCTCGCGTTTGGTAACGCCGCCGACTATGTCGCCATTCAAGACCTGTTCTACAACAGTGTCGGCAATACGCAAGTTAGCGTGTCGGCCTGGATTCGCACCGACAGCGAGGCGGACCAGTACATTGTCTCGTTTGACCGCAACGAGTACTACCGCCTGGAGATCAACGGAAGTGGCGCCGGACCCGGCCAGGTCGGTTGGGATGTGTGGACCGACGCTGGACAGAGTGACTACGGCAGTGTCACGCGTGTAGATGACGACCAGTGGCACCATGTGGTCGGCGTATTCGATAACGGAACCTCGACTATCTACATCGACGGTATTGCCGAGCCTCCGGTTACCGTAGGCACAACTTATGGCAGTGGCACTCCGCGTTTTGGTTTCCTGGGTGCTAACTCCGAAGCATCTGAGTTTGACTCGCCTACGCCCGCCGGCGATGCTATTGAGCAACTCGATGACGTCCGCATCTACGACTATGCTCTGTCGGCCAGCGATGTTACGGCTCTGGCTAACGGGACAGGACAGCCCGCCACCGGTCCGATTCTTTGGTACAAATTGGATGAGACCGCAGGCCAGGTTGCCCTTGATTCTTCGGGCAATGGATATGATGGGCACCTGCGGTTTACCTGGTTCGACATCAATATCCAGCAGGACAGCGTGATCGACCTGAAGGACTATGCTCTGCTGGTAGACGGCTGGCTGGATGAGCTGCTCTGGCCGCAGCCGTAAGGTGATTGTGAAAACCAGGTGACTGGTTCGTAAGGTTGGATGTTTGCGGGGTCTATCCTGATCGGATAGGCCCCGCTGGTCTTATGGATGTGCACACAGCAGGACGGGATTCGGCGTAAAACCGGCAAGTATGGCCGGCAGAGGGGGACAGCTAAGTCAACTGTACGCTGATCGGTTTTTCGGGCGGCGTCTCGGCGGTGATCAGTTCTTTGCCGAGCCGGAAGGCCTCTTTCAGGGCAGATGGATGCTTCTTGATCGCGCCGCGTTCATCTACCTGGTTTACAAACAAATTAGCAACATACTTCATATCCAGCACGTCAAAATAATACTTCATTGTCAGCCGAACACTCTCGAATTGTTTGACACTCCGTGAGCCGCCGACCGCTATGACCATCCCGCGCCGGTCTCGCGGACCATCCTCAAAGAGCGGCTTTTTCAGCACGTATTTATTCGCCCACAGACATTGCCCGCGATCGATAAGAGCTTTTGCCTGGGCACAGACGTTCATAAAAAATATCGGCGTGGCGAAAATCAACCTGTCCGTTTCGAGCAGTTTCGTAAAGACCTGCTGATAGTCGTCTTGCACCCGGCACCTGCCGGTGCCGTAGCAGGCATTGCATTCCACGCAAGGTGCAATGTCGAAATCAGGTACGCGCAAGTACTCGATCTGCGCGCCCGCCGCGTCGGCCCCGGCCAAAGCTTCTCGCAGGAGCAGGTCGCTGTTTCCTTTCAGCCTCGGACTCGTCGAAATGCCCAACACTTTTGCGCTCATTTTCTATCTCTCATTATGCAATGACTGGCTCGTCCTTATGAATTTCAGATTACTGCGGTGATAAACAAAAGTAGAACAGCGATCGTGACCCCGGCGAACGTGATTCGCGACCATTTCAAATATCTTGCATAGGTAGGATGCTGCTCTTCGAATTCATAATAGTAGTCGTCCAAATCGGAGTCTGCTCTCGGCCGCAAACGAAGCTTCACGTAGAAGTGAGCGGCGAGAGATACAATCAGTAACGAGCCACCAAGGATATAAAGAACAACATCCATATTTCTTCCGCTGGTTATGTTACCGTTCCAAATCGGAAAGTAAATACGAAAAGGGCCATAAGCCACGATTACAGGATTTCACAAGATGGGGCCTTCTCCTCCGAGAGATTTGTCTTGGCGTTGACGGATACCGGGTTTTTGGGTATGGTGTCGTTAGTTGGTTAGCATGAGCGTAACACTGCTATTTTCCAACGAGCGATAGCGTATGAAAACAATCGACTTACGCAGCGACACCGTTACGTTACCCACACCACAAATGCGCCGGGCCATTTTCAAAGCCGAGCTTGGCGATGATGTGTTCGCCGAGGACCCGACGGTGAACCGCCTGGAGCAGATGGCGGCCGAGCGGATGGGCAAAGAAGCCGCGCTGCTGGTGGTCAGCGGGACCATGGGGAACCTCGTCTGTATCCTTGCGCATTGCTCACGCGGAGACGAGGTAATCCTGGGCAATCAATCGCACACCTTTGTTTACGAGGCCGGCGGCATGTCGGCTCTTGGGGGCATCCATCCGCACATTGTCGAGAATCAACCGGATGGGACCATACGGCTGGAAGATATCGAAGCGGCTATTCGTGGGCACAATGTGCATTTTCCACAGAGCCGGCTGATTTGTCTGGAGAACACGCACAACCGCTGCGGCGGTGCGGTGCTTACGCCGGCATATACCAATGCGGTGTCGAGACTTGCCAAAAAGCGTGGCCTTCTCGTGCATCTTGACGGCGCCCGCATCTTCAATGCTGCGGTGGCGCTGCAAGTAGATGTGAAGAAGCTGACGAGCAGTGTGGATTCAGTGGCTTTTTGTCTTTCCAAGGGGCTTTCGGCGCCGGTGGGTTCGGTTGTCTGCGGCAGCCGGGATTTCATAGCGCAAGCTCGGCGAATTCGCAAGGTCCTCGGCGGTGGTATGCGCCAGGCGGGTATCATCGCAGCAGCGGGGATCACGGCCTTGGAGCAGATGGTGGATAGGGTCCGAGAGGACCATGCAAATGCAAAGCGCTTGGCTGAGGGTTTGGCGCGCTTTGCAGCGGTATTGATCAAGCCCGAGAGGGTGCAGACAAATATCGTCTATTTCGAACTTGCCGGCGAGAAACTCACGGCCCCGCAGCTTGTGGCTCATCTTGACAGAAACGGCGTCAAAATACTGCCCATAGACGGCTCTCGGCTTCGGGCGGTGACGCACTACGGCATTAGCGCTAAGGATGTCGATTCGGCATTACAGATCATAGCGAATGTACTGAACAACTCGTAATCCGATTTCATTCTCTGCTCTGCATCTCTGCTGATCAGAAGTGGGTCTATAACCGAGTATAAGTCTGACAAGGAGGTATGCTATGAAACGGAAATATTGGATTACCATAGCCGGAATTGTGCTTCTCATTGCTCTGGGTGTTTTCTGTGTTGCTGCTTCGCGAACGCCGCAGACGGGTTCTGCTGCCCGACTGCCTGGGGCCGGGCCCGTCATTGATGCAAGTCGCTATGCCTCGATTCAGGCAGCTATAGATGCCTTGCCCGCCGAGGGTGGGGCCGTTCATTTGCCGCCGGGGACTTTCCAGATTAGCGAGCCACTGCGAATCACTAAGTCTGATGTCCTCCTTGAAGGCTCCGGCACCGGCACGCACATAAAGAACACAAACGCCGAAGGTAAGAGTGCATTGATTTTGCAGCACCCCAGCGGTGCGGAAAACCGAAAAGCTGAGTTGTGGCGAATCCGGCTGGCCAACTTCCGCATCACCGGCAACGAAAAAAGCGGGCACGGTATCGAGGCTCGGCGTATAAACGAGATCTTTATCGATGGCGTCACGGTCAGCTACCACGGCGGTGATGGCATCCACTTGTACTACTGCTATGAGGACCCACGTATCTGTGACTCCCTAATGACGTACAACAAGGGCACGGGGCTGAATCTTGCCGGCTGTCACGACATCGTTGTCGCGTCAAACCAATTTGAGGAAAACCAGGATGCGCTGCGGTGCACAGATAGTTTCAACCTCTGTATGACCGGCAACAATCTCGATGATCATCTCGGCGACGGCGTGGTTATCGAGAACACCTACGGCTCTGTTGTCTCGGGCAACATGATCGAGGAGTGCAAGGGCACAGCCATCGTACTGGATAGAGACTGCTACGGCATCACACTCAGTGCCAATGTCATCGCACACAATACCGCCGGCGGAATTGAGCTTCGTGACGCGCACGGCTGTGCGGTCAGCGCGAACACGCTTACCATTATGGGGAATAACGCTTTGCTAATCGGGCCTAGCAGCGGACGCATAACCGTTACCGGTAACAACTTCTCCGATAGCTACATCGGCGACGACAAGACAAAACGCTCGGCAAATGACCGCGCGGCCGGGGGAATGACCGTTGACGGCACGCAGGATGTCACTGTGGTGGGAAACCTGTTCTCCGGTCTTCGACCCAAAGCCGTAACCGTTACCGGACAGCCGAGTAGATATATACTTTTTTCCGACAATGTTCTTGCCGATGTGGACAGTGACCACGATAAGCTGAAAGACTCTATGGTCACGAACAACCTCACATCGAGCGGCCGGGATTAGCAGAAATCTGCTCTGTATTTTCTCGTGCGCAATCTGGCCGGCAGCCACCTTGTACCCCGAGACAAGCCTAACATTTCTTTGTTGGCAGAGCTTAGAAAAATTCAAGAATTTTGGTGGCCGTTGCCGATGTATATTTACAGAAGAGAAAAGGGTGGCTCCAATAAATTGCCCAGCTTACCAAGTCATGACACACAAGTCAGATCGGGGCGAAGGAAGTACGAGGCAAAATAACGACAAGGAGCCACGGAAGCTAAGGGAGAGCATGAATGCTCTCCCGTTTTTTTGCGCAGTCTCGCCGTAAATGCGTACGTTCGGCCGTGACAAAAAGATGGCTGAAGATTGACATGAATTCGCAAGCCGAGCTTATCCAGTTTGACAAGGCTGCGCAGATTGGCATTTTTCGCGAGGTGATGGCCGAGCGGTCATTTCCGGAACACAATTTCTCCGCCGACGAGCGTCATCTGAACCGAGTGGTCATCGTCAAGTAGAACAAGATCGGCGTCCTTTCCGGGTGCAATCGCGCCTTTCTTCTCTTGAAGGCCTAACACTCTGGCAGGATTCAAGGTAGCGGTCCGAACGGCGACATCCAGAGGGCACTGCGTGAACGCTACAAGCCTTTGCAGCATTTCACTTAAGCCCACGGCCGTGCCGATCAGCGTACCGTCTTTGTATCTTGCCGTCCCGTTCTTGGACTCGTATTCAATGCCGTTGTAAACATAATTCCCGTCGGCAAGACCAAGTGCTTGCATGCCGTCGGTGATCGGTATAACGCGGTCCGGGCCGAGCAGATCAAAAGCGAGCTTCAAGACAGTGGGATGTATATGAACACCGTCGCAAATAAGCTGGGCAGTGACATTGGCCGTCTGAAAAATCGCCGGCAGCGAACCAGGCGCGCGATGATGCAGCGTGGGCATTGCATTGAAAAGATGCGTCACGTGTGAGATGCCGGCATTGAAGCCCTCAACTGTTTGTTCGTAAGAGGCCGCGGAGTGTCCGAAAGATGCGATGACGTTGGCGTCCACAAGATGTTGAATGAGTTGCACGCTGCCCGGCAGTTCCGGTGCGATGGTCATCATTCTCAGCCGGCCTTTTGTAACCGTCTGGATTTCTTCGAGGCGCTGCATGGACGGTGCGCATACACATTCGGGTCGAATCATTCCTTTTTTCTCAGGGGCGATGAACGGACCTTCCAGGTGGATGCCGAGCAGGTTGGCCCCGCCGAGGTCGCGACCCACATACTCGGCGGCAAGGGCCAGATGTTCGTTACTCTGGTTTGGCTTGAATACGGTCGTGGCCACAAACCCGGTGACGCCGAACCGCGCGCAAGTCTGCGAAATTGCTCGCAGAGCTTCAGGGGTAGCGTCGAGTACGTCCGCTCCGCCGGCACCTTGAATGTGAACATCCACAAAGCCGGGGGCGACTACTCGGCCGTTTGCATCAACTGTATTATCGCCGTTTATAGAAGAATTAATTTGGCCGACTTGTTTGATCGTACCATTTTCGATAAGAATAGAAGTAGTCTGTTCGTCATCTGGGGCATCAAACAATCTGCAATTGGTTATGAGAAGTCTCTGTGACATATTTCGGTTCGCCCTTACTTAGCTTGGCTCTCTACAATGAAGGATTTTTCTCACAAACTATCGGAGGCTCTCATTCACGTCAAGTATTTCGCGTTTTGCGATGGCGTTGTTGAACACTCGCCGTCAGCCAACAAGCCGGTAGGTGCCGCCTCGTCCACTTTTTCGGCCGGGTCTGGAAGTTTGGATTTGACGTTGCCGCCGGTCTTGGGTATCCTACGGCCACAAGGGATTTGTCCTTGTGCCTATCTGTTTCGAGAGAAGGATACACTGCAGAAAAAACGGAATTGGCCCGGACCTGGGTTCTTTGTGAGCCGTCACGGAAGAATGGAGGTGTTGCAATGGCAGAGTTGAGCGAGTATATTCAGACCGCAGACTGGAAAGCGGAGAAGCACGTTCCGGTAATCGAGTGCGCCGACAAGGTCAAAGCGGACGAGGTATTTCCGGTGAAGGTGACGCTGGGCAAGGAAGTCGCCCACCCGAATACCACAGAGCATCACATTAGCTGGATTGCGCTGTACTTCCACGCGCAGGGCGAGAAGTTCCCGCATCAGATTGCGCACGTGGAATTCAGTGCCCACGGTGAATCACTCGAGGGGCCGAACAAGGGGCCGGTGTACACGCACCATGAGGCCGTCGCCTCCATGAAGGCGTCCAAGCCCGGTACGCTGCATGCCATGGCCTACTGCAACATTCACGGGCTATGGCAATCGAGCAAGGAAATCAGCGTCAGCTAAAGCGGCGTGAGAGCCCCGCCTGTTACTTGCAACGAATGTGAGCTGGCATGAAGTGTTGACCGAGCAGAAGTGAATTCCTGGACCTTGGCTAAAGGATAAGTGCAGTGCAAGCAGCCATACCTATCAGCGATAATGCCTACTGGGTTGGAGTCAACGACCGCCGGACAGCTCTTTTTGAGGCGATCTGGCCTTTGCCCGAGGGTGTCTCCTATAATTCTTACCTTATTGTCGATGACAAAGTCGCCCTGTTAGACACGGTCAAAGAGATCTCGCTGTCCGCCTATCTTGCAAAGATCAAAGAAGTTCTCGGGCCAAAAGGAAGAATTGACTATCTGATAATTCACCATCTGGAGCCGGACCATTCCGGCTCCGTCCCGGTGCTGCGACGAATCTATCCCCAGATGGAAATTGTCGGCAACAAAAAGACCGCCGATTTCCTTGAGCGGCTCTATGGCATCAAAGACGGCGTGCGTATTGTGCAAGACGGCAGCGAACTGGACCTGGGCAAAAGGAAGTTGCGGTTCGTGCTTACGCCTATGGTCCACTGGCCCGAGACGATGATGACCTATGAGCGGACAGACAAGGTTCTTTTCTCCGGCGACGCGTTCGGTGGCTTCGGCACGTTGAACGGCGCTATTTTTGACGACATGGTGGATATAAGCTATTTTGAAGATGAGATTTTGCGCTATTTTTCCAACATCGTTGGCAAGTACGCGTCCATGGTTCAAAAAGCCATTGGTAAACTGAGCAGTTCCGAAATCAAGGTTGTCGCTCCCACGCACGGCCCGGTCTGGCGAGGACATCCTGAGCGGATCATCGAGCTTTACGACCGCTGGAGCCGGCACGAAGCCGAGCCGGGTGTGGTCATTGCCTACGCCTCAATGTACGGCAACACTGAAAAAATGGCTGAGGCGGTCGCCCAAGGTTCCTGCGAGCAGGGGCTAAGGACGGTGCGTGTCCACAATCTGTCGCGGACGCATGTGAGCTATGTTATTCGGGATATCTGGCGCTACGAGGGTGTGATCTTGGGCAGTCCTACGTACGATACAAAGGTATTTCCGTTGATGCATTCCCTGCTGAGCTTGTTAGATACGAAGATGATCAGAAAGCGTATTGCCGGCGTTTTTGGAAGCTATGGGTGGGCCGGCGGTGCAGTCAAAGCGATGACCGAGTTTGTCAAGGACAACAAACTCGAACTTATAGAACCGGTTGTCGAAGCTCAATTTGCCGCCGGTCCCGACCAGCTCGGGCAGTGCCGCCAACTTGGACACAACATCGCGAAGCGCGTTCAGGAGGGTTAGCGTTGAGCGTATGGCTGTCATTTCGCTAGACGCTCTTAGAAATTGGGATGCGTGAAAATGACCGATACAGAGAAGAGTTGGGAAAGGCGCCTCAGTGGTGAGCCGGATGAGCTGACTGTGGATTTTGTAGAATCGCTTTCTTACGACAAGCGTCTCTATAAATATGATATTGTCGGCTCAATTGCACACGCACAGATGCTGGCTGAGCAAAAGCTCATTACCAGGTCCGAGCTCAAGGAAATCAAGGCCGGGCTGATCGAAATCGGTGAAGAAATCGCGGCAGGGCGATTCAAATTCGACAAAAAGCACGAAGACATTCACATGGCCATTGAGGCGGCACTGGTGCAAAAGATCGGCCAGCCCGGCAAAAAGCTGCACACCGGCAGAAGCCGCAACGACCAGGTCGCCACGGACCTTCGGCTCTGGATGCGGGACCAGATCGAGATTCTCCAAGCCAAGATAACGCTGCTTCAGAAGGCGTTTGTCAAGTTGGCCGCAACACATACCCAGCATATCATGCCGGGCTGCACACATCTTCAACGTGCTCAGCCGGTCGTGATTGCCTCGTACTTATTGAGCTTTGTGGAGCAGTTTGAGCGTGATTTTATCCGGCTGAAAAATTGCAGTATGTTGGTCAATATCTCGCCGCTGGGCAGCGGGGCGGTGGCCGGCTCGATATTGCCGATAGACAGAAAGAGCACCGCGAAGCAACTGGGTTTTTCGGATATCAGCTATAACAGCATTGATGCGACCAGTGACAGGGATTTCTGCGCGGAGTTTATTTTCGATTGCGCTCTTATTGCGATGCATCTTTCCCGATGGGCTGAGGATTGGATCATTTATTCTTCGAATGAATTCTCTTTTGTGCGGATCGACGATGCATATTGCACGTCATCCAGTATGATGCCGCAAAAGCGCAACCCCGATGTGCTCGAGCTGATACGGGCCAAGACCGGGTCGGTTTACGGCTCGCTGACGGCGATGCTGACGATTTTGAAAGCGCAGCCGTCCGGCTATAATCGGGACTTGCAGGAGGACAAGATTCACGTTTTTGCCGCGAGTGACACCGTGAGCAAATCACTGGACATGGCGCAAGCGGTTGTTTCGCATACGAAATTCGACGTAAAGAAGATCTCCACCGGCCTGGATGAAGGGTTTTTGGACGCCACCGCCTTGGCTGAGTATCTGGTCGGAAAGGGCGCAGCTTTTCGCGAAGCGCACGGAATTGTCGGCTCGCTGGTGGCTGACTGCGAAAAGGCAAACAAGAAGTTGGCCGAGCTGGGTCTGGATGAGTTGAAGGGGTACTCGGCCCTAATCGACGAAGACGTTTATGAACGTCTTGGCGTAGAGAACGTGGTCGCCACGTATGTCACTGAAGGTGCTGCCGGGACCGAGCAGACAAAGAGGCAAGTCGCGTTTTGGAACAAACAGTTGGCACAGCGATGAGCGTGACCGAGGACGAAATCACCGAATGGTTTGCGCGTCGGAGCCGCTTGGATGCTGCGGATTTTCCTATCGGTATCGGTGACGACATGGCCCAGGTCCGGTTAGCCGATGATGTTTCAGTCCTTATCACTACCGACATGCTGCTGGAGGGCGTGCATTTCGACCTGGGCAAATGCAGTGTAGAACAGGCGGGATACAAAGCGATGGCGGCCAGTCTTAGTGATTGTGCCGCTATGGCGACGGTGCCAGTCGCTGCGGTCGTGTCGGTCGCGCTGGCGAAGAGTTTCGGCGAGAAAGAACTGAAGCAGCTTCATGCGGGAATTACGAGAGCCGGGGACAAATTCAACTGTCCGCTCATCGGCGGTGACATCACGTGCCGGCAGGCAAGCGAGGCGCTGGTAATAAGTGTGGCCATGCTCAGCAGGCCCACGGGCAAAGGGCCTGTAAGACGCTCCGGCGCGACGGCCGGTGACATGATATGCGTGACGGCAGCGCTGGGTGGTGCGATGTACGGCAAGCATCTTGAATTCGAGCCGAGGGTGAGAGAGGCCATCAAGATCACGGCTATGGTAGATGTGAACGCCATGATCGATATAAGCGACGGCCTGAGCAGCGATTTGAACCGCATCTGCAAAGCGGGCGAGGTAGGAGCGGTTATTGATGCGCGGCACATTCCGATATCCGAGCAGGCTCGAAAGAATGATGATTCGCTCGGCTCAGCGCTCAACGATGGCGAAGATTTCGAGTTGCTCTTTACACTTTCGCCGGCGCAGTGCGACACATTGCTAAGCGGATGGAGCGGGCCGGTACCCATCACGCAAATCGGCACGATTACCGACACAAAGAAGATGCAGATACGAATGCCTGATGGTCGGCTTCGTGATTTGCAGCCCCAAGGGTACGACCATTTGCGAGATTAACCGAGATGTTAAGGAGGTCTGGATTATGAGGTTTCAATCACGGTTTTGTTGGACGATTTGCTGTTTAGGATGCCTGGCGTTTGCCGGTGTGGTGCAGGCTACAGAGAATCTGGGCCGTAGCCTTATAGCTTTGCAGCGTGAGGATGGGTCGGTCTTTTTGAGCTGGCGTCTGCTCGAGAGCGATCCGGAAGATATTGGCTTCCACATCTATCGCGTTGTTGATGACCGCTCCACTCTCTTGACCCGGGGCACAAGACATGGACTTACCAATTTTGTGGACAGAACCTGCGAAGAAGACGCGGGCGCAAAATGTGTGTACGAACTCTTTGCGTATCGTCGGCAGGAAAACCTGTCGAGACCTGAAAAAGTAGGGCAGGTCAGTATCACTTTGACCGATAAGCCGAGGCCCTACATTAGCATACCGCTGCAAGGAGACTATGACTTTCAGAAAGTCGGCATCGGCGACCTGGACGGCGACGGTTCTTACGAATTCGTTATCAAGCAGCCCAATTTCAACACGGACCCCTATCAGCATCCCGGCTACTGGAAGCGCAGTCCCACCACCTACAAACTGGAAGCGTATCGTCTGGACGGCACCATGATGTGGCGCTACGATATGGGCTGGGCCATCGAGGCGGGCATCTGGTATTCGCCCTGGATTGTTTACGATGTGGACGGCGACGGCAAAGCGGAAGTCTATTGCAAGGCCGGCGAAGGCGACCCGCGCGAAGAAGCCGGCCACGTTGAAACAGGTCCGGAATACCTGGCCAAGATTGACGGGCAGACCGGCCGGGTCGTGGCAAAAGCCGATTGGCTCAGCCGGGATGGTTTCAGCAAGTACAATTATTACTGCCGCAATTTTCTGACCGTGGCGTATCTCGACGGCAAGACGCCGTCGCTGATCATGCAGCGCGGCACCTATAACATGATAAAGAGCAAGGCATTGGATAAGGATTTCCGTCAAATCTGGTACTGGGAGGCCCCGCAAGAGAGCGAAAAATATCGCGGCCAAGGCTCGCATGGCCTGATAACCGCCGACGTTGATGAGGATGGCAGGGATGAGCTGGTCATCGGGGCCGCCGTGCTGGATGACAACGGCAAAGGGCTGTGGACTCTGGAGATGGGGCATCCGGATGTCTGCTACGTTGCCGACATCGACCCGGACAACGCCGGATTGGAGGTTTTCTACGGATTCGAGACGCGACAGAAAACCGACGGCATCTGCCTTGTCGATGCGAAAACCGCGCGTAAACTATGGGCGCTGAAGGAGCCGACGCGTCACGTCCATTCGCAGGGAATGATAGGCGACATCCTGGCGGAATATCCCGGCATCGAAGTCTATGCCGGCGAGCGGGACCTGAAAAAGCGATGGTTGTACAGCGCCAAAGGCAAGCTCATCGACTTTCGCGAAACCGGGCCGTTAAGTCCGCGTCCCGTCTGGTGGGACGCAGATCCGCAAAAAGAAGTGGTCCTATCGGGCGCAGTCCGGGGCTGGGATGGGCCGCCGATCCAGCGTGTTGAAGGCCGTGTCATCGCTGTCATGGACTGCCTGGGCGACCATCGAGAGGAAGTTGTAACCAGCTTGAAGGGAGAGCTTCGAATTTACAGTACGACCATTCCCACTTCCGAGCGGCGTCCGTGCTTGATGCAGGACCATCAGTACCGCCTGGGGGTCGTTGCGCAGACAATGGGATACTACTATCCGGCGCAGTTGGGAAAGCCGGCGCAAGAGAAGTGATGAATGATTGCGCTGCGGGCGGACCTGCGATGTTCGCCAGGATTCGTAGGCAACAGCTTCGCGTGTCATTTCGAGCGAGGCCCCGTGTCTTCTGTCGAAGACAGAAAGGGGGGCGTGTTGAGAGATTTGACCGGAACGTTTTAAGTACTCAAACTGGCCGTCTTTTATTGTCATGCTGAGCCGAGAGGCGAAGCATCTGGCCTTAGCGATATGAAATTGCATACGTCTTAGCCCGGATTCTTCGCTTCACGGAGCCTGCCCCGAGCCAGCTCGAACGCCTTACGCTCAGAATGACAAACGGCTGTATGCCTTTACCGATCAGTCGGTTTGACTTAAGTAAATACGAACGCGCTATTAGATTTCTCCGCTTCGGTCGAAATGACATGATTCTCTTGCTCCGAGCATATTGATAATCACTTGGTGACGCATGAGCGACGGTTTTGACATAGTTTCAAATTCGCCCGAGCAGACGATAGAGCTTGGCCGAAAGCTCGGCTCGCAGTTGAAGGGCGGCGAGGTGATCGCTGTCTGCGGGCCTCTGGGCAGCGGCAAAACGCATCTGATCAAGGGCATCGTGCGCGGCGCAGGAGGAACAGGCCGTGCAAGTGTCACCAGCCCTACATTCGTTATCGTGAATGAGTATGCCGGTAAATTCGATATATATCATATAGATGCGTATCGGCTGAATTCTGTGGCCGAGTTTGAGATGCTCGGCTTTGACGATTTCTGCTATCCGCAGTCGGTGGTTCTTATTGAGTGGGCCGATAAGATCGAATCCGCTTTGCACGCCATGGATTACATTCGCATAGAGCTTGCCCACGCCGGTGAAAGCAAGAGGCAAATACGTCTCAAGGATTTGCCGCCATACCTTCACTGTTGACCTCTTAGACGGCTAACCGGTGATATTCGGGCCTCGCCTTTCGGCACAGAGTGCTCTGTGTCCAATATTGTTGCTCGCCGCGTTTGGCGGCCGCATGTTTATTCCCTATATTTTACTTGGATGCGTAGAAGGAGCCTCGGAGGAGGCCGGCATACAATCTTTCCGGACGCAAAAACGGTATCTTTGATGGTATTTTTAATCTCTCAATCGCAGTGCGAAGTAATGTGAACGGGTATTTTTTGTTTTGCTGTTTCTTTTGGAGGGGCCAACACTCATACAATTTTACAGGGGCGGTAAAGTCACCTATTCATTAGGTCGATATTCTCAACTGCCAAATACTATTTTCCGTGAGGTGTGGTGTAAGCACCGCAAAACAATTCATCTCAAAAGGAGGTAAAAAAATGAAAGCAAAAGGTTTTACCCTGGTCGAAATTCTGATCGTCGTGGTCATTTTGGGTATCCT
>Ga0180433_10004227_pt1 | contig 20321 bp, 15 predicted proteins | sample SS_ome_8_FD_132980 | JGI IMG/M metagenome (GOLD analysis project Ga0180433, IMG submission 132980) | Hypersaline lake sediment archaeal communities from the Salton Sea, California, USA - SS_1_D_1 metaG | ecosystem: Environmental > Aquatic > Non-marine Saline and Alkaline > Hypersaline >... | reverse complement strand
GGCCCCTCATACTCCCGGGCCGGACGTTTGCCGGAAAAGCGACCGGGAGACGCGTTCATATTATAGCGACACCCGTCAGCCCTGCAAAGTAGGACCAACATGCACCGATGACGGGAGAGCTTAACGTTTATCGAAGGGGCTACCCGTAGGATCGTATTGGCTTGAACGATGGTTGACGTCGAACGCTTTCAAGATGAACGCGATGACATTGACGATCGCGGCAGAATGGTATGGAGGCGAAAAAGTTTATAATAGTTCTTCCCGCTTCTTTTGCGACGCGAATCATGTCTTGGGGCTGCTGCTGAAAGTGTGTTTTCTGTGAAACGCATGTTCTCCGGGCGACAAACGGTTATGTTTGGGCGGTACTATCCCCAAACGCCCAACGGCGAACGTCGGAGGTCGTTCTCCGGTAGCGTTCGCCGTTGTCGATCTTTATGTGGCCTCGGTTCTGTCGGCCTGCACAGAACACTTGGCCGGGCCCCAATGGGGCTCGCTAGATTGACGTACCGCACCACCTGTGCGGTAAAGGGAGATATGTGCCGTTGTCTCTCGCGCAAACCTCCTTATTTGCGTCGCCCTTACCGTGACGCAGGGTCCCGGGGCGTTATCGGGACCGGTATTCGTTCGTCTCACCTCCCAGCGATCACCGAGAGGCAAGGCGTGGATGCCGTCGCCGCGCGATTGGCCCGCTCTAGCAATTGCGGCATTGGAGCCGGACCGGCGCGGCGAACCGCATTCATGTCTGTTCCCCATCGTCTACTCACCGGAGGTGCTCGTTCTCCTTCACTGGAGCAGTCTTCTAGCCTCAACCTCAACGGGGATACCCTCATCCCCGAGAATGCCGTCCTCTTCCTTGGCCTGCTCTCCGCTAACGCATTTATCCTGACGCGCTCAACGATCCTTTCGATCGCCGTCTCAGGACCTCTCTCTCTCCCGCATCGCCGATAATTCAGGCATCCGAGGCATTCATCACACCCCACGCACAAACCAATGATTGACTGACCCCTCAAAACGCGACGTGCCAACTTAATACCAAAAAATAATAAAGAAATCCCGCTACGTCGCTTTCGTGCTTTCCGAAGTGTCCCCCAGAAGTCAGTCACCCAACTTCGATGTTTATCATACAGCACAATTCGTGAATAGGCAAGTAAATTCCTTCGTTTTTAGGCGGTTCGGCATGTCGGTCTTACTTTAGTGACACAAACGCACTCCCGTTCGCGCTACAGGTCCGGCGGCTTTGTTACCGAAAACAAAAACCTCGAATTCCTGCTTTTTCTCGGCATGTGCCGTTGTTACGACAAGAATGAAACCCGTACGTTGTGCATCGAAGTGACGACGTTTTTTGTTCCACGACAGCTCCTGATTTACATACCAAACGGCTCTATGGGCGTTGCGGCTTTGCAGGGTTCTCGCATGGGGCAACCCTTCGGGCGGCGAGGGTGTATTAGATCCTTACGGCGGAAGATGCGTGTATTTTTGCGAGCGTGTTTCCGACGGCTGAAACGCTTGGGTTGCGGGCATAAAAAGGCGGTCCGCTTTAGGTGATGAGATTCCCAGCATTACAGCCCACCGCTATCTCTCTTCCCGCGACCTTAGATTCGTCTGTAATGTCTCAAGCGTTTTGCCTAAGTCCTGAATTGAAAAATGGTTACGCTGTGTTTGGCTCGTCCCAATCCCTTGAGCGACAGCACGGGAAGAAGGGGGGGGTGGGTGAGCGACGATCCCCGACTCACTCTAGGCACGATTGGCTTGGGCATGGACCAAAACGGTTCACAAAAATGGGTCTTTCTGGTCGATATGCAAGCATCCAGTGAGCGAGGAGCATGAGCGTATGCAATACGTGGCAATGACGTTTTGGCTGTTGGTGATCGTCTTCAGTGCGTTGGGGGTGCATCGGCTCTGGAGTTCGCTCGTACAGCCCAAGATAATCAATACTTTGTTGTTACCGGGTACGCTGGTCGCACAGCTTGGGCATATTCTGGGTTTGCTCGTGACGGGCGGGACCGTGAACGACACCGCGTTAGTCAAGGATGACGATTCGGGTGAGCCCAAGACCGGCTCAGATCCGGAGCCGCGTGTACCTCTCATCGGGACGATCATCATCGCGTTGTTGCCTTTGGTAGGTTGTGCGGCCGCCATCTACTGGGTCTCTCGCTACTTCGGTACCGACATCATTTCGAGACTGGAAGACGCACAAGGCAGTTCGTTCGATCCGCTTGCTTTGCCGACAAGCTTGGCGGCGTTCTTCAACTTGCTTCGCGAATCGCTCTCCCTTGTGGAAAAACTCGTCAACGTGATCTGGGCCAGTGATCTGACCGATTGGCAGACGCTCTTGTTTCTGTATCTGGTCATTTGTCTGACGGTTCGTATGGCCCCCCTGACCGGTAATCTCCGCGGCACGCTCGGAGCGATTTTTCTGGCGGGTGTGCTTGCCTACTTGATCGACAAGTTCATGCAGTCGCCTACCGGGCCCCTTTTGTCGGTTTGGTCGCTGATCGTGTTCTGTGTCGCGGTATTACTTTTCCTTTTGATTATCAGCCTCCTTGTGACCGGGGTGGTTCATCTTGTCAAGACGGCCATGGGGCAGAAGTAACGCCGTTGACCCGGTTCCTTCTCACGTCGTGTCGTCTCATCTCATCCATCTTCTTCGACCCCAGTTGGGAGGTGGTGTAACGCGGGTGTCTACCGCGACCGACAATGGCTTCGTTTTGTCAGGGCGTGTTTTTGTGAATCCCCGTGCCTCAACCACGTCGGGTGCCTGGTAGAAGGCATGGTGCCATCGCTCGGTGAAAAAAGCATGTGTCGATGACGACGCGTATCCGGATATCAAAGAGCCATTGATTGATAACACGAGCGGTGTTCCGTTGAGGCTGGTGACTGTGGAACGGGAATCCGAATACAACATGACCTTGACGGCGTTTTGCGGAAATCTGTTCTGTATGGAGGAGTGAGCCACGCAAGTGTTGATGATCCGTGGCTGCGTTGCTCGATGATGCTGCGTCCTAGCATGCCCGACCAGCGGGTATGGCACTCGCGCTCTCGCAGTTCTCGGCATGCGCACACGTTACCACGTCATCTCAATCGCACCCAAAACTAGCTGCGTCCCCGTTTCCCTCCTTCAAAGCGAAGAAGGAGTTCAACAGCGGAATCGTGGAGGGCCTGAACTACAAAATCAAACTGACCCTCAGAAAAGCCTGCGGCTACCGGGAGCTGAAAGTGGCCGAAATCGCCATTTACCATGCACTTGGAAATCTACCCGAGCCGATACTCACCCACAGATTTTGTTGAGGAGGCATGTTTTTTTACGGTGGATGGCTTGGCACTCGGCGTAGCCAGTGCGGCGCGGATATGCTTGGCGACTTCGGAAGCCAGCACCCTTGAGCCGTGTTGGGTAAAGTGAATATTGGCCGGTTTCTGAATTTCCTTCAAGCGAGGTAGTGCGAAGTTGTAGAGATCATTGATCGGGATGCCATGATGTTCCATGACTCTCTCGGCCACCTGATTGTACCGGACGTCTCGGCCCAGTATTTGGTTTTTGGCGCCTTCGGGGACGGGTGTCGTGCTGGCCCAGATGAGTTTGGCACCTGTTGCCTTTAATCGCTGAACGAGCTGCTCGATGTTCTTTTCGTATTGTGAGAGTTCGACTTCGCTGCTTACGGTCAGATCGTGTAGGCCGCAATTGAAGTGGATGACATCCCAGGATTTGGGACCTAGCCATTTGTCGAGATTCGCCAAGGTGTGCGTTGTCGTCTGCCCATTGGCGGGTATGCGGTGGATGTTGGCTTGACCTTTCAGCAATTTTCGGACGGGAACAGTGTATCCCATCGAAATGGAGTCGCCGATCAAGAGAACACGGGGTAACGCGGGGTCATCTGGTACGTACTTGAGTGACGGGTGGTTTTTGATTCGCTCTGGAATCATGGCCCTCCATTGGTTGGCCCACTCGTCCTCCGAGGGTGCGGATGTCACAGGCTTGTTGATCGTCGCTGGCTCGTTGGTCGTAGCGGCACAACCTGCGAAATAGGTGCTTGCCAAGACCAAACAGGCGAGGTTCAGGCATACGGCCCGACGTGCGGATAGGGGCGTCGCGAAATCAATTGTGTTCCATTGAGTTGTATCCGATATTGTTTTTACGCGCGATCGCAAAGTTGTCTCCTTCCATACCGACTGACCCGAAGTCGCGTTGTATTCTTATTGCCGTTGGTATGCATTTTCATCTCATTGCCCACAAGAGCGATGAGTTTCGTTGAGGCCATAACCTGTAACCGGTGCGCTGCTTTGCGTCAATGACCGATACGCTGTTTCGCGTTTATGGCGCACGGATGGGGGGGGGCTTGTCGTCGCGAGCGCGTACCGCTTTTTCGGCTCCCTGTTGTTGTGTTTAAGAAACCTACGACTCTCGCTCCATATAGGGGTAGCGCCAGCTGGTTGGTGGCAGGAAGGTTCTTTTGATGGTGCGAGGCGATACCCACCGCTCGAGATTGAGCCAGCTACCGGCTTTGTCATTGGTTCCGGAGGCTCTGGCGCCGCCGAAGGGTTGTTGGCCGACAACGGCACCGGTTGGCTTGTCATTGACGTAGAAATTGCCGGCGGCATGGCGCAGGATGTCCATCGCTTTGACAATCGCGCTGCGATCTTGGGCAAAAATAGCCCCCGTCAACGCATAAGGCGATGTTTGGTCACATACGTGTAGCGTTTCTTCGTATTCGTTTTCAGGGTAAACGTAGAGGGTCAGGACGGGGCCGAAGATCTCTTCTTCCATCAGCTTGTTTTTGGGGTCCTTGCTCAAAACGATCGTCGGCTCGATGAAGTATCCTGTCGAATCGTCATACCCACCGCCGACGAGGATGGTGAGGTCAGGACAGCTTTTGGCGTGGTCAATGTAGCCTTTGATGGTGTCAAACGCTTTTTGGTCGATGACCGCACCCATAAAGTTGGTAAAGTCTGCGATGTCGCCCATCTTGATCTCGTTGACATCGCCGAGAAGGCGATCTTTGACGGAGGGCCAGATCGAATCGGGGATGTAAGCTCGGGATGCGGCGGAGCATTTTTGGCCCTGGTACTCGAAAGCGCCGCGCAGAAGAGCGGTGGCGAGGGCATTCGAGTCCGCACTGGCATGAGCAAAGATGAAATCCTTTCCGCCGGTTTCCCCGACAATACGCGGATAGGAGAAATACTTGCGGATGTCCGAGCCGACCGCAAGCCAGATGGTTGAGAACACCTGGGTACTTCCGGTGAAGTGAATACCACCTAGATCCAAATGGTTGAGGGCGGGTGGGGCAACGGTGGGGCCGGGGCCTGGAATCATGTTGATGACGCCCGGCGGCATGCCGGCTTCTTCCAGAATTTTCATGATGAAATAGGCGGGCAAGACGGCGGTGGATGCCGGTTTCCAAACGACGGTGTTGCCCATCAGTGCGGGGGCGGTTGGTAGATTGCCGGCAATCGAGGTGAAGTTGAACGGCGTCAAGGCAAAAATGAAACCTTCCAGGGGGCGATGCTCCATGTAGTTTTGCACACCGGGCACTGAAAGGGGTTGATCGCCGTAGACCTCCTCCATGAAATGCGGATTAAAGCGCCAGAAGTCGATCAGCTCGCAGGCGGAGTCGATTTCGGCTTGGTGCGGCGTCTTGCTCATGTTGAGCATGGTGGCGGCATTGAGGGTGTGACGGTATTTGCCCGCGAGGAGATCGGCGGCCTTGAGCAACACGATCGCCCTGGAGTCCCAAGGCATTTCGGACCATTCTTTCTTGGCGGCATTGGCGGCGTCAATCGCTTGGTGGATGTACGTTTCGTTCCCTTGATGATAGGTGCCAAGGGTATGCTCATGGTCGTGGGGGCAACACATCTTGGCGAGCTTGCCGTTTCGGACCTCTTTGCCATTGATGATCATGGGGACATCGACCTGGCTGCTACGCATCTCCTTGAGCTTGGCTTTGAGGCCGGCACGTTCAGGTGTACCCGGTGCATGGCTCATAACAGGTTCGTTTTCGGGCTGCGGGATTTTGAAAATGCCGTTAAACATGGGTGACTCCTTATCGTTCCCCTCTTGTAGGATTTTAAGATACGTGAATACTTCTGAATGGCCGAACTGCTTGACTTGCCGATCGTCATACTAACGGAAGGGGCGGATGGAGGGAAGGAAATATGGGTTGGCGGCGTACAATCGCACGAAAAAAGCGACGCGGTCCGGGGCCTTGGTGTGTCTTGGGCCGCTTTGCGGCGGTATTACGGGGAATGGTCGGTGATCATTGGCCATCGTGGCGGCAGGGTGGCCTGGCGTGGGAACCGATGGGGTTTCGACTTCGACAGGGGTGTGTTTGAAGGGGTTTACGCGGCGTGGAAAGGCTTTATTATCTAGAGGTGCGATTAGCCCCAGCGTAGGTGATGAGTCGGAAGCGGGCGTAGCCGGAGTCGGCGTTCGCTATGATGCTGTCACTTTCCGATCGGTCGTGGGCTTAGAGATGGAGTCGATCGGGCGTGTTAACCGGCGGTTGATGCGTCCTTTCCGTTGGTAGGAGTGGAGAACCGAATGACGATCACACAACTCGACGTGAAACAGATTGGTGAGCAAGTTGCGGCGAAGAGTGAGCCGTTCCGTCATCTGGTGGATCAGTTGCACCGCGTGATTGTCGGACAGGATTACCTTTTAAAGCGGATGCTGCTGGGACTGCTGGCGAATGGACACATTCTGATCGAGGGGGTGCCTGGCTTGGCAAAAACGACGGCAGTTTCTTGTTTGGCTGCCGGTTTGAAGACCGGTTTTCAACGGTTGCAGTTTACGCCGGATCTTCTGCCGGCCGACCTGATCGGCACGCTTGTTTATCGTCCTCAAGATGGCGAGTTTATGGTTCAGAAGGGGCCGATTTTTTCCAACATCATTCTGGCTGACGAGATCAATCGTGCTCCGGCCAAGGTGCAAAGCGCGTTGCTCGAAGCCATGCAGGAACGACAAGTGACCATTGGGAAGGAAACGTTTCGGCTCGATGAGCCTTTCCTGGTGTTAGCAACGCAGAACCCGATCGAGCAAGAAGGGACCTACCCGTTACCCGAAGCTCAGGTGGATCGGTTCATGATGAAACTGGTTGTGACGTACCCGAGCAAATCGGAAGAACGCGAGATTCTCGATCGCATGTCCACGACGACTCCGACTCATACGATTGAGGCCGTCATGACTCCCCAGGCCATTGCCGAGGCCCGTGCTGTCGTGGATGAAATTTACATCGACGACAAGATCAAGGATTACATCGTCGAGCTTGTGGCGGCTACACGTGATTCGAAGGTGGCCAAGGTTCCGATCGAAGGGATGATTCGTTATGGGGCGTCCCCGCGGGCGACGATTTACTTGACGCTGGCGTCCAAGGCGGCTGCGTTTCTTGCGGGTCGTGGCTACGTCGTGCCTCAGGATGTCAAAGACGTCGCGATGGATATCCTGCGACATCGGGTCATTTTGACCTATGAGGCAGAGGCGGAAGAGAAAACGTCGGAGGATATTATCCAGACGATTCTGGATCATGTGCCGGTGCCTTAAGCGGCGTCGGATGTTTGTTGTTTCTCATGATACCCGTTGAATTGCTCAAGAAAATACGACGCATTGAGATCCGCACGTCGCACATGGTCAACGACGTGCTGGCGGGGCAGTATCATTCCGCGTTCAAAGGGACGGGGATGGAGTTTGAGGAAGTCCGCCCGTATCAGATCGGAGACGATGTGCGGACGATCGACTGGAATGTGAGTGCGCGCTACGGCGAACCTTATGTGAAGAAGTTTCGTGAGGAACGCGAACTGACGGTGGTGCTGTTAGTGGATATGAGTGCGTCGCTCGATTTCGGTACGCGCGAGCAATTGAAAAGGGAACTCGTGGCTGAGCTGGGCGCGACACTGGCGTTTTCTGCCATCAAGAATAACGACAAAGTGTCCCTGGTCTGTTTCACCGACGAGGTGGAAAAGGTCGTGCCGGCCCAGAAGGGCGCGCGCCACGTATTGCGTGTGATTCGGGAGCTGCTTTACTTCGAGCCAGCCGGGACGGGGACGAACTTGGCGGCAGCGTTCGACTATCTCAACCGGGCGGTGAAGCGAAGAGCTGTTGTGTTCGTGGTGAGTGACTTTCAGGGCGGCGGGTACGAACGGGCGATGCGGGTCGCTCGACGGCGGCACGATCTGATTCCTATCTTGGTCACGGATCCGTGCGAGGAGGAGTTACCGAACGTCGGCCTGATCGAGCTTCAAGACGGTGAGACGGGGGAGATGGTGCTGGTTGACACCTCGAACCGACGGTTGCGGGCTGCGTATGCACGTCGGTGCCAGGCGATCGCGGACGAACGTGACCAAGTGTTTCGGCGTATGGATATCGAGCGTATCTGTGTGCGAACGGGGGAATCGTTTGTGGGGCCACTGACAAAGTTTTTCCGGGCAAGGGAGGCACGGCTCTAGCCATGGGTGGTTGTACGATTCATGGCAGGTCTAGCGGCGTCCCCCTTGGGCGATGGGGGTTGGTTGTCTTGCTGCTTGTGGTTGGCGGGTGCAAGCCGAGTGTTCCGTCGGCGGACGTGGCTCACCCCGAAGCGAAACCGGTGGAGAAGCGGGTTGAACGTGGGCCGGTTCGGATGACGGTCCGGGTTGATAAGGACGAAGCGACGATTGCCCATAAGTTCCACCTGACGATTGAGGTGACGGCTGCGGATGGTGTTGACGTCGAGATGCCTCATTTCGTTGACAAGCTGAGCGCGTTCGAGATTGACGATTTTGAGGAGCGTGCTGCGGCTCCCTGCGACGAAGGGCGGGTCTGGACACAGGATTACATACTAGCGAGCGTCCTTTCGGGCGAGCATGAGATTTCTGGGATCACCGTCAAGTTTACGGACAATCGAGAGCGGTCCTCGGTTCAGCCGTCATCGACTCACCCGGCTGAGCCGATCAAGAGCGAGCTGACCGCGGAGCCATTGACGATCACGGTGACTTCGCTGCTTACAGGTGAGTTTGATCCGACGACATTTCGTGACATTAAGGGTGCGGTGGAGTTGCCCACGGAGCCGAGCTGGACGTGGTTGTGGTGGACGGTTGGCGCGGTGGGCGTCTTGGCGATGGGGGGTGTGGGAATTGGGTTTATCCGAGGCCGTAAAGGCCGGGAGGCTGAGCCTGCTTATGTGTCGCCTTACGAGAAGGCTTTTCATGGACTGCTGCGGTTGGAGGAGGATCGTCTCGTCGATCAGGGATTGTTCCACGAATTTTACTTTCGGTTGACGGACATTATTCGGGAGTACATTGAAGGGCAATTTGGCCTCATGGCTCCGGAGCGGACGACGGATGAGTTTCTTCAAGAAATGCGCGACCATCGGGCATTGAGCCGTGAGCATAAGGGGTTGCTTGGCGAGTTTCTCCAGGCGGCCGACTTGGTCAAATTTGCGCGGTATGAACCAGCACCTGCGGAGACTGAGCGGGCCTTTGGGGCTGCACAGGATTTTGTCAACCAGACGGGGCAATCGCAATCAGAGCAGAACATGTCGAGTGGGGTGCCGAAGGGGGTGCCGGCATGAGTTTCTACCCGGGTTGCGCTTGGTTCCTGTTGTTGCTGACGCTGGTGCCGGTGATTGGGTGGCGTTACCTGAGACAACGGCGGCGTTCGACGGTGCGGTTCTCGTCGGTCGGGATGCTTGGCGGACTTGATGCAAGTTGGCGGGCTCGGTTGCGTTTTGTGCTGTCTTTGTTGCGGACACTGGCGGTTGTTTTGCTGATCGTGGCACTGGCTCGGCCGAGGAAGGGTAACGAGCAAGAGCGGATTCACGCGGAGGGTATTGCGATCCAGATGCTGGTGGATCGGTCGGGCAGTATGCAAGCGATGGATTTCAGTATTGATGACAAGCCAGTGGATCGTCTGAAAGCGGTCAAGCAGGTGGTCAAGGGGTTCGTTCTTGGCGAGGACGATTTACGTGGCCGACCGGACGACTTGGTTGGTTTGATTACCTTTGCGCGTTTTGCCGATAGCAAGTGCCCGTTGACGCTCGATCACGGCTACCTGACGGAGACGATTGGCAAAACGGAGATTGTCACGGAGCGGGAGGAGGACGGTACCGCGATTGGCGATGCGATTGCGTTGGGTGTCGAACACATGCGTGCCCTGGAGAAGCAAAGGCAACGGCGCGGAGCCGAACGAATCAAGAGCAAAGTAATGATTTTGCTCACCGATGGCGAGAACAATGCGGGTGACCTTGACCCGATCAAGGCCGCGGAGCTTGCGGGCACGTTCGGCATCAAGATCTATACGATTGGGGCGGGAACGGATGGGACGGCTCCTATGCCGGCGGTTGATTTTTTTGGGCAAAGGATTCTTCAAGGTGTTCGCGTTACGATCGATGAGGAAACCTTGCGGAAGATTGCCGACGCAACCGGCGGGCGGTATTTCCGGGCGACTGACACGGATTCGTTGCAGAAGATTTATGCAGAGATCGACGAACTGGAAACGACCCAAACGGAGGAGAAGCGTTACCTGCAATACAGTGAGTTGGCAACGCACTCGGTTTGTGTGGGGCGGTTTCGGTTGCCGCCGTTGTTGCTGTGTGCGTTTGTGCTATTGGCCCTGGAAATCGTGTTAGCGAATACGGTTTTCCGCCGAGTCCCGTGAGGCGGTGAAGCAAAACGATGGGGTGCGAGTGCGCTGGGCGAGCGCTGCATTGAGCACGTGTAAGAGAAAATGGACGTCATTAAGTTCAATAACTTGGCACAGCTCCACTGGTTGTGGGCGGTATTGGTCTTGGCGGGAATCGTTGTGTACGGCTTTGTACGCAAACGACACGCTTTGGAGCGGTTCGCGAGCGCACATCTGGTGGGCCATCTGATCCTCCGGGTGAGTTTTTCAAGGCAACGCGTTCGAGCGAGTCTATTATTGTTGGCGATGACGGCTCTGGTGTTGGGGATGATCGATCCACGCTGGGGTGTTTACTATGAAGACATTCCTCGACGTGGGATCGATATCATGTTTGTGTTGGATGTTTCGCGTTCGATGCTGGCGGAAGATATCGCACCGAGCCGGCTGGGGCGTGCCAAGCAGTATATCGGGGATGTCTTGGAGGTGCTTGGTGGCGATCGTGTGGGTTTGGTGACGTTCGCCGGTGCTGCGGAGCTTAAATGTCCGTTGACGATCAACTATGGCGCTTATCGGATGACGCTCGATGAGGTTCAGCCGATGCGAGCAGCACGGGGGGGGACATTGATCGGTGATGCCGTTCGGCTCGCCGCTGCTTCGTTTGTGGATAAAGTCAAGAAGTACAAAGCGATCATTGTCATGACCGATGGTGAAGACCAGGAGAGCTATCCGGTCGAGGCGGCGGAGAAGGCGTTTGTCGAGCAGGGGATTCGGGTGTACACCATCGGGATTGGTGACACGAGCGAAGGGACACGTATTCCGGTGGAGAAGGAGGGGTCCCGGTTTTTCTTGCAACATGATGGTCAGGAAGTGTGGTCCAAAATGAATCCGGTCACGTTACGGGACATGGCGGTGAAGGGCGGTGGGGCGTATATTCCGGCCGGAACGCGTAACATTGATCTGGGCCGTATTTACAGGGAACGAATGGCTTCCGTTGACCGACGCGAATTCGACGTGTCGCGTGTTGAACGGTACAAGGTTCAGTACATGTGGTTTGCTGGTGTTGCCTTGTTATTGTTGATAGTCGAAGCCTGCATGAGCGATCTGAAGCAGGGCGGGACCAAGGGTTTGGCTTGAGGGTTCAAAGATGCCATTTGTAAGACATCTTTTTCGTCTTGACCATGTTTTGCGGGGAGTGGGGACGCGCTATATGCGTGGGTGTTTGTGGGTAGGTTGCTTGATGGCGACCTTGTTGATTTGTGCGGAGGGTATGGGGGCTGAGCCTGTCGCTCGAGAACTCGTCGTTGAAGCCAACAAGGCTTTGGCGGCGGGCCGATATGATGAGGCGATCAAGGGTTACGAAAAGGCGTCACAAACGCTGACCGACTCGCCGGAGTTGGCGTATGACCAGGGTGTTGCCTACTACCGCAAGGGCGAGCTTGCGAAGGCGGCGGAGTTGTTTACGAAGGCGTTGAGTACGCGCGATCCGTCGCTGGAGGGGAAAGCGAAGTTCAATCTGGGTAACTGTGCGTATGCGGAAGCGCTGCAGAAGCAGGCGGATGTCGAGGCGGCCTTGGAGCGTCTTCGTATGGCCGTCGCTCATTATAAGGATGCGATCGCGATGGACTCCGAGGACATGGATGCGCATGTCAACCGGGAGACGGCCCAGTTGTTCATGAAGGAATTACTGGACAAGCAGAAGCAGAAACAAGAGCAACAGCAAGAGAAGAACGAGGAGGGGGAAGATAATCCGACGTCGCAGCCCGAATCACAACCGGCCAGTCAGCCGAGTGACCAGGACCAGCCGCAACAGGATCAGGAGAAAGGGGATCAACAGCAGCAGGATCAGCAACAAGGTGAGTCCAAGGAGGGAGATAAGAAAAAAGGGCAACAGGAAGACAAGTCCAAGGACGGTGGCAAGCTGGACAAGAATGAAAAAGGCAACGATGAGCAGGCATCCCAGCAGGCTGGTCGGGTTGAACCGCGCGAAATGAGTAAGGAAGAAGCGGAAAAGTTGTTGCAGGCGGTCCGTGATAAGGAACGGCAACGGCGAGCTCAAAAAGCTCGTTTGATGCGTGTCCGACGTGTGCCCGTAGAGAAAGACTGGTGAGCTCGATGTGGCGTGACATTCGAAGATGTCGAGCGATAGCTGATAGGCTGCATGGATGGCGACGAAGGGTGCTTATGTGTAGCTTCCGACAGGCTCCCTGTGGTTTGAGTCGTATTGGGGGGGTGCTGGTTTGCCTGGTTGCGGTTGGCCGACTCAGTGCTGCTACTGTAAAGACGTCCGTGTCGGCAAGCGAAACGTATGTGGGTGTTCCCGTTACGCTGCAGATCAGTATTGAAAACGCGAAAACACATGACCCCCCTGAGGTTCCCGCGATTGCTCATGTCGAGGTGCGATCGGGAGGTGTGCCGAGTCGCAGTACCTCCATGACGAATATGAACGGCGCGGTGAATCGGCGGGAAACGCTTACGTACGCTTATCGTTTGATTCCCAAACGGGCGGGGCGGGTGATTATCCCTGCGCTGACGATTCGGGCCGACGGCAAGGAGCACCGGACGCAGCCGAGGGTCATCGTTGTGTCGAAGTCCGAAACGGGGGACTTACTTTTTGTTGAGGTTGAAGGGACGCGCGATTCGCTTTATGTAGGTGAGTTGTTGGACGTGACATTGAAGATTTGGCTGAAGCCATATTACGACCGGCGTTTCCAGATGAAGCTCAATGAAGGCCATATGTGGAGCCGGCTTGATCTGGAGAACAGCGAGTGGGGTGTCTTCCTCGATCCCCTCAAGGAGATGTTGTCGCAACGTCGCCGACCTCGCGGTCAGGAGCAAATCCGAAAGGACTCACAGGGGAACGAGCATTCCTATTACGTCTACGATATCAAAACGACGTTTTGGCCCGAACGGGCCGGGCAACTGGAAGTCGGTGACGTGCGTGTTCTGGTTGGGTATCCGACTAGGTTGGAGCGGGACCGGAGCCCCTTTTCGAGGGGTGGTAACCTGAGGTTGGTGGATTTACGCCCGATATCCGCATCGGTCTCGACGGCTGCGACTCGAGTCAAACCCATTCCGACGGAGGGACGTCCTTCACATTTCTGTGGTGCAGTTGGGCGGTATCGGATTTCTACTGAAGCTAAGCCGACGGAAATGGCGGTCGGTGATCCCATTACGCTGACGTTGACGGTAGCGGGTATCGGTCGATTGGAAACGTTGCAGTCGCCACCGTTGCTGGACATCCAAGAACTCACTGACGATTTCAAGATTCCGACGGACCCTTTGGCGGGTGAAGTCGTCCGCAAACAGAAACGTTTCACGCAAACGATTCGAGCGCGGAACGATTCGGTTCAGGCGATTCCAGCTATCCCTTTCGTGTACTTCGACCCGCGACAGGAGCAGTTCGTGACGGTGCGTTCCAAGCCGATTCCGTTGAAGGTAACATCTGCAAGCGGGTTGCCAATGCAGCAGATTGTCGACGCCAGCGGGAATGGGCGGTCGCGGGTGCGACAGCTCACAGAACGAGCCGGCGGCATTCTGGCGAACTACACCGACATGGACGACGTGCTTCGTCAGCAGGCGTTCGCGCTGGGTTGGAGCTTGGTTGCGATACTGACCTTGTCGCCGTTCCTATTTGTGATCTGTTGGTTTTCGCGACGTTACTACGAACGCATGACACATGATGTGGGTTTTGCTCGTCGTCGATCGGCCAAGCGAACCGCCATGAGGCGGATCCGGACGGCGCAGGAAGTATCGGGAGCTCAGAGCAGTGCAATCCTTATGGGGGCGCTAAGTGGGTATGTTGCGGATCGCTGTAACCTGCCGGCCGGTGGGCTGACGCGGATGGAGATTGTGGAGCGGTTGCGCCATGGCCAGGTTCCTGGTCACGTCGTCGAGCAGGTGGACGACGTGTTGAGTCGATGCGAGAGTCAGCAATATGCCGGAAGCAACGATGATGTGGGCGCAAAGCTTGTGGATGATGCGATGCGGTGCATCGGTGATTTGGAACGGCAATCTTTTTAGTCGTCAGAGTTGTTATGAAACGCTTGGTGCATAGTTTGCAAGAGACGCGACGACCTCAACGATGGGTGGCGTGTGGCATTTGGCTGGTCTGCACGTCTGTTGCCGGCGCTGTTGAGTTGTCCCACGCGATGCGGGTGGAATTACTCAGCGAGGGCTTGCGATCATTCGATCGTGGTGTGTCCTTACGGCACTCTGATCCAGTCGAAGCGGCCGCCACATTTCAGAATGCCGCCGCCAAACTCCAGTTGATCGTGGACTCTGGTGTTCGTAACGGCAAGCTCTACTACAACCTGGGCAACGCCTATTTGGAAGGTGGGCGATTGGGCCAAGCCATTCTCAATTACCGCAAAGCGCTCGTGTTGATACCGGGTGACGCTCGTGCGGAAGCTAACTTAGTCTATGCTCGGACGTTGTGTGAGGACCAAATTCCGCCAACGAGCCAACGGGCGTTTTTAACAACGCTGTTCTACTGGCACTACGCTACGGCGTTGCGATCGCGGTATATCTTGTTCATGGTCTTTTATGTTCTGTTTTGGTTGCTGATGGCGATTCGGACTTTTGTCGGTCGCTTTCGCTGGCGCTATGTCCTTGTCCCGTGTCTGATACTGTGGTTGATCCTGGGGTCTTCAGCGGCGGTGGACTTGTTCGTGCAGTCGCAAACGCGCGAAGGGGTTATCACGGCTGAGGAGGTGGTTGCGCGCAAGGGCAACGGTCTCGGCTTTGAACCTCAGTTCAAGCAAAAGCTCCATGAGGGGGTTGAGTTTGTTGTCGTGGAGCAACGACAGGGGTGGCTGCACATCGAGTTGCCGGATGGGAAAACGGGATGGGTCCAATTGCGCGAAGCCGGTTTGATTTGAAATGGCCGGTCGCTTTTGAAGTGTACGGTGCCACCAATAAAACTCGTTTCACTTGACAGCTTTTATATGCCCCCTATCATTAAGTAGTCAGTCTTCCGGGCCGGAAGATAGTGGCCGGTGTAACGATGGATATGACGTTAAGCGAACAGATCGCGTGGAACGATTTGTTGGCGCACTCGGTCGATGGTGTCTTTGTCATCGATCGCCAACGGCGTTTCGTGTTCTTCAATGCTGGCTGTGAGCGGATTACCGGTTACAAGGCCAGCCAGGTCGTCAATGCGAATTGCCGATGCGGTGACGTCAACGATTGCCATGATGAGGCGGGGCGGTCGCTCATGGGTAGCCTGTGTCCGGGCATGGCGGTTTTCGATGGCGACGTGACTTCGCTCAAACAGCGGATGCAGATTACGACGCAGGATGGTGAATCGCGTTGGGTTGAAACGCTGTACACCGCTGTGCGTAGCGAGGAGGGTTATCCTGAATTCGTTATCGCGGTCATGCGCGCTTTGTCGGATAAGAAGCGTAACGAGGGCGATGGCCAGCAAACGATTGCTGACCTTCGGCAGGAGATCGAGCGCTTACGCAAGCAAATGCGTCATCGGTTCGGCTTTGCGAGTATCGTGACGCGGTCATTTCGTATGCAGGGCGTTCTTGATCGCATTCATGAGGCTTGCTGCAACGTGAGTCCGGTTGTGATTTGTGGCGAAAACGGATCGGGCCGCAGCGCGGTTGCCCGGATGATCGCCTACAACGGCCAGCAAAAAAACGGCCCGTTGGTCACCATGAATGTTTCAGCCATTCCACGTCATCACATCGATGCCGAACTTTTTGGATATGTGCGGGGCGCGTTTGCCGTTGCCGCGGGTGAGTATGAGGGCTTGTATCGGGCTGCAGATGGCGGCACACTTTTTATCAAAGATATCGAGCGTCTACCGGACAGTACACAAGCCAGGTTGCTTCAGGCCCTGCAAGACCGGGCGATTTCTCCTATGGGTAGTACAGAAAGGGTCCCGGTCAACGTACGCCTGCTTGTATGTACGTCGTCGCCAGTAAAAGAGCTGGTCGCCCGTGATGTACTGCGTGAGGATCTTTCCTATCGGATCGGGGTCTTGACGATTGATGTTCCTCCGCTTTGCGCACGGAAAGAAGATATTCCGTTGTTGGTGTGTCATTTTGTCGACGAACTCAATCAGCAGAGCGTACGCCAGGTTGAGCAAGTGTCTTCGGATGTCTGGTCGGTACTGGGACGCTATGATTGGCCGGGTAATGTGCGGGAGTTGCAGAGTGTCATTGATTCGGCGTTCGCGACCGGAACCGGATCCGTCCTGGAGGCTAAGACGATTCGATTGTCCGTTGTGTCGCGGCCTGTTGGACGGGGCAGCGACAATCCATCGAATACGCTGTTGCTCGAACCTGCCTTAGCGGCGAGGGAGAAGCAACTCATATTGGACGCTTTACGGCTTGTTGGGGGGCATCGCAGTCGGGCTGCCAAGCTCATGGGCATTTCACGCAGTCGCCTCTACCGGCGAATGGATGCGCTAGGTATCGGTCACAAGAAGGAAGATACGTTTTGATCGTTTGAGGTTGGGCCTGGAGCTTGTCGGCTCATTCCATCCATTGTGCGGTCAAGATCTGTTTGGGCTTCAAAGCTAACTTGGTACCCGTGGAGCTTTGCTCGAGGGGGTCACCGATTCGGGATTCGAAGTCCACAACCTTGGCACGGGTTCCCTGATGCTTCCAAGCGAGCTCGACATCGACGTGGCGCTGATAGGGGTTGAACATGCGGATCGTCGCGACGTCTCTAACACGACATCGCTGTATGGAAGTGATCACGGCTTCTTGCGGGTTGAGTTGAAGGAAGCTGTCGGTAAGGGGCAAATCGCGTGTACTTGGTGAAGCGTCGTCATTCGGAATGTCGCGCTTTTCGAGTGTAACCGTACGCACGCCGGCGGCCAGTTGTTGACCAAGACGGGTCAAACGCGCGACATCCGGGGGACCTTCGAGCGGAACAATCTGGTAGCGGAATTCGTGTGGGCCTTGGACCTGTCCCCCTTCGTTGGCGTTGGAAAAGACCGCTTTAATGAAAGAACGCAGGAGAGTCAGTGCAATCGGGCGATCCGGTAGATCGCGTACTGCCGACTCGGGCAAGCCGGTCGACACGATCGCGAGCCCTCGCGAACCATCAAAAACGGCGGACCAGGTCTGTTGGGGTTTGGTTTCGACTTCGAGTTCCTTGGAATCGGCGTTATCGTGGCGAAGCGCGATCGAGCGTTCCACGACGTCGAATGCCTGATCGGCGAGATAAGTTTGTGCGCGAACGCCGGTGGGGAACAACACGCGAAGCCGGTGATCACGAATCGTATTTTCGACGATGGTATGGACTTCGACGACATCGCTTCCCTGTCGGAGCGTGACGTGGTGTGTGACGCAGAGGGGTTGGGTCACATCGCTTCGCGTCATACGATCGAACTGAAAGCTTGTTGGGACACGGAACGGTATACGAATGGTTAGGGTGGCTTTGGCAATGCCGTCGGCCGTCAACGCGACGTCGGCAGAGGATGCGATCGAGGAGTAGATCTGTTCATTGACCGTGGTTCCGTGGAACCAGCCGTCACCGATATCGGCACGGTCTTCGAGCGTGAGCAAGTTTGTATAGGTGTGGTCCGTTTTCTTGTCGGTCAGGCCAAGCGTTCCGTTGCGATTCACGGTGACGCGGAGTCGGTCGTTCTCGATGGTATGGTCGTCGACGGCCATACTACCGAGGTGTCGTGTTGGTTCCTTGATGGGCCGACAAATGACGGTGGTGTAGCCGTAGGCCGGCATCTTGACGGCAGCGGTGATATCGATTTCGTGTCGGCGTTCCGGGGTGGGGAACTTGCGCAGCGGTCGGCGGTATCCTCGGCGATTGAGGCGCTGGCCGACATACTGGTAAGGCAGTTCGTCTCCGTCGGTATCATAGAGACGGAAACCGACCTTCGGTTCGAAACCAAACCATTCCTCATAGATCGCGTCGATCGACACGGGGAAACGGAGTGTCAGGTCGATCGGTCCGTCGATCGGCTCTGATGTCGGGTTAAAGAGGATGAGCGCGATGTCATCTTCACCCAGTTGTGGGACGCTCACGCGGTTGGCGATGTAGTCCAAGGCATCGCGCGTTACGTGCGAGGCGATTCCATAAGCTTGGTCGAATCGGTATTCCATATCCTTGTGGACTTGATCGATGCTGCATCCGCAGATGGAGTCATGCGGGTGGTTGCGGAGAAGATGGCGCCACGCGACCTCGAGATAGCTTGATGGATAGGGCAACCCGAGTTGGGCGGCGAAGGTACTGAACGGCTCAGCCCATAAGCAGAGTTCATTCTCACATCGGGCGTTGGCTTGCTTAAGGTGGATCCGACTGCTGAGGACACCGGGGATGAGCCAAGCGTCGTCACCATTCGGACCGGGCTCACGTAGCTCACCTTTGACGATGTTGGTGATAGATTCGCGCTGCTCACGGAGGTCCTCAATAAAGCCGTCCAAATGCGAGTGGATGATTTCCGCATCCACGAGTTGCTTGTTGGTGCGTTCGAGCAACTCAGTCGTTTGGGGCTCGATCTCCAAATGGTCGCCGCCGTCGAACACAAGGAAAGAAGGCGTTGGACATCGTTGACTTTCGGTATCGACGAGCTCGGACAGTGCCTTGACGGCAGTCTCGAGATCGAAAGGTGTGTCGGGCTCCAATGCGTTTCTTACGCGAAAGGCGTAGTGGCAGTAACCGCCGGAGGGATTGAAGCGATAGGCGATGATTTCACTACCGTCGGCGGCTTGCCAGCGGAAGAGCGCGCCGTGGGCCGTCTCGGTTGTTCCGCGCATGAGCAAGACGTTGTCGATGCCGAAACCACGAAGGATTTGCGGCAACTGGGAAATGTGGCCGAACAAGTCACAAGCGAAACCTGCGCGGGACGGTTGCCCAAAGTGAGAAGCCACCTTGAGGCCCATTTGGAGGTTACGGATGATGGATTCGCCACTAACGAGGAATTCATCCGGTAAGACGTACCAGGGACCGATGCGAAGTCGCCCGTTTTCCGCGAATTCGCGGAGATCGGGTTCCTTGTCCGGCCTGATCTCCAAATAGTCTTCGACTAAGACGGTTTGGCCATCGGTTTGGAAATAGCGGAACTCGGGATTACGGCGCAAGGTGTCGAGGACTTCGTCAAGAAGGTTGACGAGCCGAAAACGAAAATCCTGAAATGACTCGTACCATTCGCGATCCCAGTGTGTGCTGGCAACATAATGGCCGGTTCGTTTTGGTTTAGGCACGTATTTGTCTCCCCGTACATATGTCAACGATAACGCTCAGACCCAGTGGCGCAAAGACGCGTATCGCATTTTTGACAACGCTGTTTTTCTATGAAGACGTTTCTTGCATCGCAAAATGATGTGGACGATGTCGGAATTCGTTTTCCACTTGGTTGAAGGCGGCATCAAGCACACGCCATGCATAACTTTACGTCAGTCTTTTGGCAGCGTGTCTTTACTTGGAGCGCTGCGTGAAGCTTCGACTGACACAGGCCCACGGGGCCAGAAACGCCATCGCTTTCGTTCCTTTCGATTGGTCCAGCATATTCCGCGGCCAGAGCTGGATCGATGGCATACTACCAGATATCAACAGCTTTCAACAGGTAGCACTTTGTCTATCTGGTCTTTTAGGTGGTACTAGGAGGCATAGATTACGTTAATGGTCAATGGGGATTACAGAGATATTTAATGACCCATGCTTAATGGGGACTCGATTCAGGTGAGGCACTAACTTTTTTCAGTCAACCGGTTTAAGAGAAAGCGAGGGTGTTGCAGATATGGCACAACAAATTTTTAAT
>Ga0180433_10004226_pt1 | contig 20322 bp, 18 predicted proteins | sample SS_ome_8_FD_132980 | JGI IMG/M metagenome (GOLD analysis project Ga0180433, IMG submission 132980) | Hypersaline lake sediment archaeal communities from the Salton Sea, California, USA - SS_1_D_1 metaG | ecosystem: Environmental > Aquatic > Non-marine Saline and Alkaline > Hypersaline >... | reverse complement strand
ATATAATAAAAAATTTAAAAGAAATAATTAAAAACGGATTAAAAATGGCAAATAGTAATATAATGGTAATTGGTGGGGGAATTTCAGGTATCGAAGCATCATTAACTTTAGCAGAGCAAGGATATCATGTGATACTCGTAGAAAAAACCTCATCGGTTGGAGGAAGAATGGCACAACTTGATAAAACTTTTCCTACTTTAGATTGCAGTATTTGTATTTTAGCACCAAAAATGGTTGAATCATCAAGACATCCAAATATTGAACTTCTAGCTTATTCAGAAGTAGAAAGCGTAAGTGGCTCCGCTGGGGATTTTAAGGTTAAGGTGAAAAAAAAGGCGAAATATGTAAATTGGGATGCTTGTACAGGATGTGGTGCGTGTTCAGAGAAATGTCCAATGAAGAAGATTCCATCAGAATTTGAAGAGGCCATGGGAAACAGGACCGCAATCTATATTCCATTTCCTCAAGCAGTACCTCGAAAAGCAGTAATTGATCCTGAAAAATGCCTTTATCTAACGAAAGGAGCTTGCCAATTATGTGAAAAAGAGTGCGAAGCAGAGGCTATAAATTGGGATGACAAAGATGAAATTGTTGAATATAATGTTGCTTCCATAATTGCAGCCACTGGATTCGACCAGTTAGATCCTTCTGTTTTAGACAGATACCACTATGGTGAATATCCTAATGTTATTACAGCAATGCAATATGAAAGGTTACTTAGTGCCTCAGGTCCAACTGGAGGAGAGTTATTACGACCTTCCGATAAAAAACATGCTCACAACATTGCGTTCGTTAGTTGCGTTGGTTCAAGAAATGAAGATTTGTGTGCCTATTGCTCAAAATTTTGTTGTATGTATCAAACTAAAGAAGGAGTAGTGACTCGAGAACATGCACCAGATACTAATGTTACCATATTTTTTAACGATATTAGGGTTATTGGAAAAAATCAAGAGGAGTTCATTGAAAGAGCTAAGGCTGAGTATAATCTAACCTACTATCGCGGAATACCAGGAGATATCAGAGAAAGTCCAGATAATCATAATCTCTACGTAAAACATGCCAATCTTGATACAGGAGAAGTGGAAACAAGTGAATTTGATTTAGTTGTACTTGCAAATGCTGTGATCCCTAGAAAAGATACAGGAGCCCTTGCGAAAATTTTAGGAATTGAACAAAATGAATTTGGCTTCTTTAAAACTGAAAAATCAACTGAAGATTCACAATCGACTCGTGAAGGGATATATGTCACCGGTTCATGCCAATCTCCTGATGATATAGCTAACTCTGTTGCTAAAGCTAGTGGAGCAGCGGCTCTTGCAGCAAACCATGCTATACCATTAACACCAGAGGAAATGGAAGTTGAACTTCCTCCGTTGAAAGAGATTAATGCTAACGATCAACCTAGAATTGGGGTTTTTATATGTCGATGTGGAGTGAATATTGCAGGTTATATGGAGGTTCCTGAATTAGTAGAGTATGCTCAAACTTTACCTAATGTTGTCTTCTCAATGGAAAATAAATATAGTTGTTCCCAATTAACACAAGATATCATAAAAGAAAAAATTGAAGAGCTAGATTTGAATAGAGTAGTTGTAGCCGCCTGTACTCCCCGAACTCATGAACCCTTATTTCAAAAAACAATTCGAGAAGCGGGATTAAATGAATATTTATTTAATTTTGTGAGTATTCGTGAATTAGATTCATGGGTTCATATGCATGATAAACCTAAAGCAACGGATAAAGCTAAGGACTTGATTAGAATGGGAGTTGCTCGAGTTACGGCTCAAAAACAGGAATTTAAAATCAAAGGTGAAGTCGAGCCAGAAGCTTTAATAGTGGGAGGTGGAATTGCAGGAATAAGTGCCGCCATGGAGATAGCCAGTAAGGGATTTAAAGTTCATGTCGTTGAAAAAGACTCTAGACTTGGGGGACAACTGAATTTTATTTACAAGATAAATTTCGATCGAATTGACTCAAAGCAATATCTTGAAAATATTCTCAAGGAATATAATAAAATGAAAAATATTTCCACATACTTAGATTCAGAAGTCGCTGAAATAAAAGGATCGATTGGAAACTTCAATGTTAGAGTAAAAAACAATAAAGATCAAAATTCCATTGCTCTCAACGTCGGAGTTATTATTACTGCCACTGGAGCATATGAATATAAACCAGAGGGATGGTATCATTATGGTGAGAATCAGAATGTAATGACACAACTTGAGTTATCTGATAAATTAAGAAATAAGGAATTAGAAGATGGAGAGACTTTGGTCTTTATTCATTGCGTTGGTTCCAGGCAACCAGAAGGGGGTAATGGAGTAACCTACTGTTCATTGATATGCTGTTCAGAATCTATCCGACATGCGTTATTTGTAAAGGAAAGTTATCCAAAATCCAATATTTATGTTCTCTATAGAGACATAAGAGTAGGAACGGATGAAGAACCTTATTATTGGAAAGCAAGAGAAAATATTAATTATATAAGATTCAATGAATATCCGGACGTGGAGGTCAAAAAAGATAAACTCATAGTGGATGTGAAAGATATCCTTACACAAGTTGATCTCTCCATTGAAGCTGATAAAGTTGTCTTATCAACTCCTCTTATTCCATACGATACCAAGAAATTAGGTGAACAAATCAAATGTGCTCGAGATCAGAACGGTTACTTTTTAGAGGCACATGTAAAATTAAGACCAGTAGATTTTGCAACAGATGGCATATTTTTAGCGGGAACATGTCATGGTCCTAAAGGTATAGCTGATTCGATTTCACAAGGACGAGCTGCAGCGGCACATGCATTAATCCCATTAATCTCAGGAGAAGTTGAAAATGAACCGCTTGTATCTATAGTGGATCCCTCATTGTGTATCGCATGCCAGAAATGCGAAGAAGTATGCAATTTCGGAGCTATTGGAGTTAATTTTGATAACGAAATACTTGTTTCTGAATCTAATCCCCTCTTATGTAAAGGATGTGGTGATTGTTCGGCTGCTTGCCCTGCTGGGGCAATAACCATGAGTCATTTCGCAGATCATCAGATCTATCCCATGATTGAGGAAGCAGTTAAAGGAGAATTTATTGATGAACGCCCTCGAATAGTTGCTTTTCTCTGCAATTGGTGTAGTTATGCTGGAGCAGATACTTGCGGAGTCAGTAGATTTCAGTATCCTACGAATATACGACCAATTAGAGTTATGTGTACTGGAAGAATCCCAAAAAGCTTTATATTACAAGCATTTTTGGAAGGTGCTGATGGAGTCCTTATTGGTGGATGTCATATAGGAGACTGTCATTATTTAGAAGGTAATTATGACATGCTTCGAAGATACAATGAAGTTCATGAAATATTGGCCAAAGTGGGCATTAATCCCGATAGATTTCGTTTAGAATGGGTTTCCGCGAGTGAAGGTAAACGATTTTCCCAAGTAGTAACCGATTTTGTTGAGACTGTAAAAAAATTAGGTCCTATGCCTAGAACTGGTGATAAAATCGAACCTAAAAAAGAAAAAGTTAAGGAGGTAGCAAAAGCATGACTCAAATGTTAAAAAAGAATTCAGATGAGTTAGATCACGAATTTCGTTATGAAATTAGCGAAAAAGTAGGAGCAAAATCACTTCTAAAATGCATTCAGTGTGGAGTATGCAGTTCAGGATGTACAGTAACCGAGTACGTAGATATGCAACCGCATCGAGTAGTTGCTTCTTGTCTTTTAGGCTTAAAAGAGGAGGTTCTCACAAGTAACGCAATATGGACCTGTTCACTCTGTCATCGCTGTACTGAAAGGTGTCCGAAGAATGTGGACTATTCTTTCATTTTAGCTTTACTTCGGAATATGGCAGTTAAGGAAGGAAAAGTTCCTAAAGAATATTCTAGTACCGTGATAACTATATATCATAACGGTTTTGTCGTACCATATACTGGTGGTTTAAAAGATAATATAGACAGAAGAAGAGATAGAATGGGACTGCCTCAAATTGTTCCACCAAAATTAGAAGAGATTCAATTTATAATAGATGAAACGGGACTCGGAGGTCTCGTAGAAGAAAAGGAGGATGATTAAAAATGGAATTTGCATTGTTTTTAGGTTGTACTATACCAATGAAACTACCATTCTTGGAAAAAGCTTTTAGAGATGTAGCAAGTATCTTAAATGTAAAGTTAAAAGAAATGGAAGGTGTTGGTTGTTGTCCTGAACCTGTAGCCATGCAATCACTTAATATCGACACTTGGGTTGCATTAGGCGCAAGAAATCTAGCAATTGCCGAAAAAATGGGCTTGGATATTATGACCATTTGTTCTGGATGCTACGAAACTCTAAAAACGGTTAGCGTTCTCTTAGAAGAAGATGAAGAATATCTCAAAAAAATTAATGGGATTCTTGCCAAAATCAATTACAACTATACCGGTAAAACGAAAGTATATCATTTTGTGGAATTATTTAGTCAACCTGAATGGCTAGAAAAGATCAAGAAACTTGTTGCTAAACCCTTAGATGATTTGAATCTTGCAGTTCATTACGGATGCCACCTCATTCGTCCCAGTAAGATTATGCAGTTTGATCATCCTGAAAAACCAGAAAAAATTGACCTTATACTAGAGGCATTAAGTGCAAAAACAATTGAATATGCGACTAAACTAGAATGTTGTGGCTATTGTGCACGTTTACAAGAGGAAATAGGTGAGAACTTAGTTGAAGAAAAAATGACAGAACTCTGTGAACTTGAAGAGGGAGTTGACGCATTAATCGCTGTGTGCCCCGCGTGTACAACACAATATGATCGAAAAGAAAGGATTATAGCAAGAAGGACAGGTAAGGAGTTAGATATTCCCGTGTTATACCTAGCAGAAATTATGGCATATGCCTTAGGGGTTGAATTGGAAGATCTAAATCTTAGAAATCGAAGTGTTAAACCGGATAAGTTAATTGAAAAATTAACACCTTAAGTAGTGTATTTTTTTCAAACACAATTAAATATCTCAAGAAATAAGATAAAAAAATATAAAAAAAAAGAAAAAAAAAGTAGTCGAAAATGATAATTACCCAACTAAAAGATATTGATGAAATTTATGAAATGATAAAGCCATACGATAAGATACTTATCGCTGGCTGTGATGGATGCTGCCAACCACCCCGTTCACTTAATGAAGCGAAAACTCTTGGGCAATTACTCGAGTTAAAAGCAAGAACTGAATCTAAGGATTTGAAATGGAAAGCGATAACTGTCCTTAGGCAATGTGATGATCGAATTGCTGCGACCACCGTTAAAGGACACGCAGAAAACTATGACGCCATTCTTTCCTTGGCATGTGGTCTTGGGGTTGTCATGCTCAATAAGGTTATTGAAAATAAATTGACACTTCCCGCTCAAGACAGTCATTTTGGAGGAGTCCAAAACAATGGAGAGAATAATTTCATTGAGTATTGTGAAGAATGCGGTGATTGTATAATAGGAGAAACTGGAGGCATTTGTCCGCGAGCTGGTTGTGCAAAGCATTTAAGTAATGGTCCTTGTGGAGGAATGGTTGATGGAATGTGTGAAGTAGGAGGTTACACTATACCGTGTGCATGGGTTCGTATCTGGGAGCGATTAAAAAGCTTTAATAGGCTTGATTTATTCAAAAAATATCGGCCACCGCGAGATTATCGAACTTCAACAAGTCCTGGCTATATTCCCATTTACAAAGAATATGGGAATGAAGATGAAGAAGAACAAAAACAGGAGGCGAAAACATAGATGGCAAAACGTCCAGCTTATAGTCAATTATGTAAAGCTATAGAAGAAGGACATTTCGTATTTACAGGAGAGTTAGAACCTAAAAAGATTCTGGATCTTAGTGAGATATTCCATTCTGCAGAAGAAATGAAGAAGACTGGCAAAATTGTCGCTGCTAATGTTACTGACGGACCTCAAGGAGATGCTTATATGTCTTCACTCGTTCCAAGTTACTTAATCCAAGATAAAGTTGGAATTGAAGCTGTTTGGCAGGTCACTGTTCGAGATAGAAATCGTGTAGCACTTTTTGGAGATGTGGTTGCAGGAGCGGTTCTAGGATTAAAAAATATCTTGACCTTAACTGGTGATCATACAGCCCTTGGAGATCACAAAAAGGGTCGAGCTGTATATGATATTGATAGTACACAATTCTGTGAGATGCTCTCCATAATGATTGATGAAGGAACGGATTATGAAGGCAATGAACTTGAAGGTAAAAAAATCGAGATGAATTTTGGATGTGTTGCTAATCCCAATAGCAATCCACGAGAACCGGAAATCTTTAAGGTCGGTCGAAAAGTAGAACAAGGAGTTGATTTTATTCAGACCCAGACTGCATTTGATATCGACGAGGCAAAAGGTTTTTTAAAGGAATTAGAACAATTCAATGTACCTGTCTTATTGGGAGTATTTCCGCTAAAGAGTTATGGAATTGCTTGGTATTTCGATAAATTTATACCTGGCGTAAGCGTTCCAAAAGATCTTCTTAAAGCTTTGAAGAAGGCAGAAAAAGATAACAAAGGAAACAAACCCGCTAAATATGCCGCGCTCGATAAAATAAATATTGAGTTTTTCGAGCCGTTTATTAAGGAAATCAAGAAAACAACGAAAGCAGCTGGCATCCACTGTATGGCCGTAGAGTATGAGCGATTATTCGATCCTCTTCTTAAGGCTTACCCGAAATATGTATAGGAGGTTAACGAAAATAAATAAATCAAACAAATTTTTTACTTAAATAAATATTTTTTTTAAAATCGAAGAAAGAAGTTTAATTAAAAATCTTAAAAGAATAAAAATCGAGAGGGTGGATTAACATGAAAAGTTTGGATGAGAAGGATAAGCGAATATTGGAGTTATTGATTGAAGATTCGCGTCGTCCCTATAAGGAGATCTCGGAGATATTGGAACAAGAGGATATACCGCTCTCCGAATCGACGGTACGGAAGCGCGTTATGAAACTTCAAGACGAGGGCGTGATTGAGAAGTTCACAATTCGCATATGTCGCGAAGATGAAAGATGCATTATTGCATTTTTAACGTTAATTCCAAAAACAGAGTCCGAAATCAAAGAATTGCTCCGCGAGGCTCAAATTCTGCCCCAGTGTGAGGAAGTATATTTTTTGGCGGGAGAATGTGGTATCTTGGTCAAAATAAAGGTCCCTGAAATCACCGAACTTGATGCGTTGATTGAATCTTTCCGGGCTAGGAGCGATGTACGCAAGGTAGAAAGGGTATGTGTGGTCCTCAAAAGTATTAAGGAGCCCGTGACAAAAGAGAGAATTCCATTATAATAAATATTATGAAAAATTAATTTATGAATATATATAGCATAAAGAATCTTTATAAATTAATTTCATTTAAAAGTGATAACGTGGAAAATTTAACTGAATATAATATTACAGAGGATATTCAACTCAAACGAAAAAATAACTACTTCCTTGTTCTTAAAAATAGCGATGTATTAATGAAATTGAGCACTTACCGGGAGGTTCTCGATTTTATGAAGGATTTACTAGATGCAAGAGATTTCATTACTGAACTTTCTTTGATTGAAAAGTCGGGATTGTTTGAGGGCATTGATCATGAAGGTTTAGATCGTGAAAAAATTTTTCAAGCAATTGGCTGTTTTATTGGATATGGAGCACATACGGTTTATGCAGTAGATTTTTCTGAGTCTAATGAGGACAACTTAAACTGGTTTTTTAAAAATATTTACAGTTGGAAGATAGATAAGGACTTACTATTAACTTTAGGAGTTAAAATGGACTATGATCAGTACGAAAAAGAAGAGTATATAAAAACATATTCAGAGAAGTTTGTAGATTATATACAAAGGATTTATTGGGTAACTGTTAAATATGTAGACGGAAAACGGTATGAAAGACCATTATTTAATCCCGAAGGTTCAGTAAAGCTCGCCATGAATAAATTGAAGCGAGTTGCGAAAAACATACAAAGTCGACAAACAGATTGGAAGAACATTGAAGCGATTATTGAACAAAATCGAGAAAGAATTCCTATAAATCTCACTAAGTATTTAAGAGGATATGATATTCATGCTTCATTAATTTTAAATGAGAATTGGAAAGATTTGTATCAAATTGCGAGTTTTTACAAAATCAGGGATGCTATCGATTTAAATCATTTAGAATATAAACTATCTGAACTAAAATTAAGCAGCAGTTATATCCAAAGTAAAGTAGAAAATGGGATTTCTTACTGGCGGATTATAGAAAAGTAAGCTTAAGAAAAACAATCCATTCTTTACATAATACTCAATGATCCTATTAATCTTATCTCTTTATCAATTGATCATAATAGTAATATTTAAGGAGGGGACCAAAAAAAAACACACCAAGAAGGTTGATTCTAACTATACAAAACCGCCCGGATATACACTCTTTCAAGATGCGGAGTCTTGGACGCAACAAGGCGCAGCGTTAGTTTCCCTATATAAATTTGAGGAAGCGCTATTTTGCTATGATAAGGCATTAAAGTCGAATCAAAAATACATCCCAGCAAAGGAAAACAAATCGTTTTTGATGCGATTGCTTGGGTGGAACGAGTGAAGTTTCGAATGTAATGTGCTAAGATCCCTTGAATCTGGGACAGAATTCATAATTTGATAAACCCTAATACCGTAAACATTTAAATACGTAAGCTTCTTTATAAACTATAATACTTAATAATATAAGAGGGGCATAAATGACCAGAGAACAAGAATTTCACATCAATGAATTTTTAACGGTCCGCTTAGAAGAGCCGTTTACCCCTCGAGCAACTCGGTATCAGACGGTCATTTATGTTGGCGGGCGCTATTTTCGTCAATGTAAGTTTTTGTTGCTCGATATTCCAATTGATAAAGTGAGTTCTTTGGACGAGATCGATTCTATTGACGAGGCAGCAGAGAAGCTGGACAAATCACAAGAGCCCGTAGAAGGTTATGAGCCGAGAATTCCCCCCGAAGTCGAGTTTTGGGGACATTGTAGCAATCTGCAGGTGTGGTATGAGAATGATTATGATACGCGTTTATTGCATAGCAATCTTGCGTTTCCTTTACTTAAACGGTTGACTGATGCGGGGGACCCTCTTGCTAAGCGAGTGTTCAAAGAGGAAATCGCTAAAAGATTAGCCAAGGGGTATAAACCAGCTATCGAGTATCTAAGGCAAGAAAACTATTTGAGATTTTTAAATCATCAAGAAATTTTATTCGCGCTTTTAGATCCAAAGGAGGCTGAAATCATTGTTGAATTAGAACAAAAAATTAATTTTGAAATTGAAGTTGAATTTGAGATTCATGAAAGCAAACCAAATTACTTAATACCAAAAAGAAAACATGTTGAACTGATTTATCTAGATAAATGTGGATTAGAGACGGTTCCTATCGAAGTGAAAGAACTAAAGTTTTTGGAAGATATAAGTCTAGCATCAAACCAAATAACTGAGATCCCAGAATGGTTATTTAAATTGGAAAACTTGAGATATATTAACCTCGCTGGAAATAATATTACATATATACCAACGACTATAAACACAAATAAAATTGAATACCTCGATATTAGCTACAATCCCCTTAAAAACCCTGCTAAAATCAACCAAATCTATAAAAATATTAAAAATTTGATTATTTAAACACTATATCCCCAGAGCATTCCTTACAGTATTAATATAAGAATTTCTTGCCGTGCGTAAATCTGCTATGTACCATGCCAAATCAGAATCACCGCCTCCTGCTGAGAAATACATAAAGCTTTTCTTGATAATATGGAAAATCTTATCATTTAATTTTAAAGTAGGCACCAATAAGACAGAACTCGATGGAAAAACTACTTGGAAAACACTTGCGCGATCCGCATAGTTTTTAGATGGACCAGGGGAATACTAAAGGCAACTTCAAATTCACTTTTATTACTATGATTATGATGAGGAGGAGGATATTTTACCATTCACTCATCCTAATATGTTGAAAATAACTAAACTGCAACTCTATTCATATTTTTTAGAGCGAATTACGGTCTAATTCTTACTAATACTCCTTAAAGAGTAAACCCAAATGACAAGATTTTATAAAATTGAATTTGTAATGGAGGCAAGCGATTTTCACGAAGCAGAATATTGGTATCATAAGGTAGCCGAACAGAGCGGTAGTATCGTGGACATCTATCACAAAAATATCCAGCCAATGACGCGAGAAGAAATCGAATCTTTTTTCGAGAGACCTTTAGAAGATTTAGTCGATCCCGAGGATATTGTATTGTAAAATAATAATTAAATCTTTTAATTAATTAAGATCACTCCCTAAAAACGCCAAATCGTAATCCAAAATTTCATTTATACTATTACTTTTAATTCAATCATTATCAATTCATAGGTCTTTTTTAAAGAATATTTCCCAATTCTTATGATTTATTCAGATGATGATTGGAAGGGAATTGATCCCATAAGTCCACCGGGATACAATAAAACCAAATATAATATTGTATTCGACCAGCATTCTCATACTATTTATAGTGACGGTAAGCTAAACATAAGACAAAATGTGGAATGGCATATTGCTATGGGATATAATGCCTTAGCAATTACTGATCATAACAATATGCGACATTTAGCAGAAATTAACAAGGTGAGAGCAGAATATCGTGATAAAAACATCATTATTTTAAGTGGAATTGAATGGACAACAAATCGCATTCATCTAAACTTTTTAGGAGTAACCAGTTGGAACTATAAGATTAAATACAAACCGAATGACGATCAGATTATTAATGCAATTTCAAAAGCGCGCGATCTTGGGGGAATTGTAGTATGTAACCATATTCCTTGGAGCGTCAATGAATTTCACATGAAAAATCATCCGAGTCGTGAAACCTTAGTAGAATGGGGTATTGATTATTTTGAGATTGTAAACGATGATTGCAAACCAGAGAATGTATATGATCAAGAATCATATGATTTTTGTATTCAAAATAAGGAAAAAGTTGGAATGATTACTGGTACAGATATGCATATTCCTGATGGTTTAGTCAGTGGAGGAGTGCATGGCTGGACTTTAATTAATCTTAAAGATTTTTCTGAGGAGGCGTTATTGGAAGAATTACACAAAGAAAATACTAAAATTCTCTATTCTAGAAATCCTTATCTTGATCCTGGTAAACATCGTTAAATATTATCCTTTCTTGTTAACATTAATAGGGAATCCTATTTCTGTCCATCTTTTAATACCCCCACTTAGATTTCTGACATTAAAATATCCATGGAATTCTAGATAACGGGTAATAATACGAGATCTTCTCCCTATGGAACAAACAATAACTAAAGTGTTATTTTTGTATTTTTCTAAGCTCTTTAAGTTATAAATTATTTTTTTCATGGGAATATTAATCGAGCTAATAATATAGCCTTCATCTCCATAATACTCATCAGTGTTTCTAACATCAATTACAAAAAGAGACGCCATATAATTTTTTTGTATTTCAAATAACTTCTCAGCTGTAATATTTTTAATCTTAATCGCTGAAAAAACACTTTTTAGCAATTTTGGATAAGAAATAAGCTCTCTTCCAGTTTTTAAAAAGATCATCATCCAATCAAGTAGTGACATTTTTGAGTATCACCTCAAATCATCTATTATTAGCAAAATCAAACTTTAAAAGATTAACACTTTTGACAATAAGAAAACATATAGTTGAGCCTTTAGAAGCTAAGCTCTCTCTTAAATTTTTTATTTAATATAAATAAAGATCAAAAATCGCTTAGTTAATTCAAAAATTTCTCAAAACAAAAAATTAAGTTCATCATCATTAATTAGAAAGATGTTTCATTCACATTTGTATAATGAAAAATACCTTTTTCTTCTATTTTCTTAACTTTACCTAAATCTTCGAGATAGAGAAGGTGCCCTAACACTTCACTTAGAGCCATATATGAGTTAATTTCATCCAAATCTGTACCAAAATGCATTTGAGAGATTTGATAAGGGCTTAACGGCTTCTCTTTAATTAAATCTAGTATTGCTCTTAGTCTATTTTTATGATGCGCTTTAATTTCTAAAATTCTTTGATGTGGATTGAATATTATTTCTTGATGTGCAGGAAAGATAATTCGTGGATTAAGTTTATCAATTTTATCTAAAGAGCTCAAATAGTATTTTAAAATATTGCTAAAATCAAAATCATGATACTTTTCATGTAATGTTTCATTAACTACAAAATTCCCAATGTGGGGAGTGATGCGACTGAGAATATGATCTCCTGAAAATAAATATTTATTATTTTTATCAAAAATGCAGATATGGCCAAAACTATGACCTGGAGTCCATATTACTTTTAAGCTATCAAGAATTATATCACCATCTTGTACCAAAATATCTGGTTCTTGAAATATCAAAAATTGAGGCCAATAAGTAAAAAATTGAACCACTTTTCTACTTTGCTCTTCTGAAATACCATATTTAATCATTTGGGTCGCAATCTCTGTAGCTTTTTTTTTCAAATCAGCTAAATTCGCGCGATTTGTCTCCCACTTTAGAAGTTCATAGGTAATTTCATGCATAAGAATTTTCAAGTTAGGATTAGCTTCTTTTAGTTTTTTTACCAAGCCTATATGATCAATATGAATGTGAGTTATGAAACAATAATCAATCTCTCCTATATCAATCTTTAATTCCTCGAGCGATTCAAAAAATTTTTTACGCCAGTTTCCCAGATTTAAACCAGAATCAATCAAAACTAATTTATTTCCAACATTAAAAAGATATACACAAACATATTTCACAGCAAAAGGAACATCAATCTTTATCTGATAGATACCTTCAATTTGATTGATCGCTGATTTAAATTTTTGCATCGTATTGATTCAAACTCTGTTGATAAAAGAATAAATTTAGAAATCAATTAGTAGTTTACTTTTGCTACGAGTAAATTTTGCATCGAAAATTCCGTTAAGATTCAAATCTCACCTTACTTTTCCTCAGCATCAAAAAAAAGCGATTTTTTCATTTCGAATTCTAATTCTCTAAGTTTCATTTGAATCTCTTTTGAATCATAATCCTTTTTCATTAAATCAATTATAACTTCTTTAAGATTTTTTAAATTATCAATTGCGCACTGATAAAATATATTATCCTTATCAATACTCATGTTTAAGATTTCAAATAATCCATTAAGAGATTCATTGATTTTCTTATAATATTCCCATGCCTCTTCTAAATCTGAATCTTTTTCCATGTTCGTCAAATATAAATAAAAATAGAGAGTAAAAAAAATTTTACTTTTATAATAATTGCTTTATTCTTTTTGAAAGTTCTTTCGCATCAGGTTCCGATGATTCTAAAAGTTGAAACACATCTTTAGGATTTACTTTCAATGCTCCATGAAGAAGTTTCTCTAATCCAATCCTTGTATTTAATCTCTCATTCTTCTGTAAGTGAAAGATCACCATTCCAAGTTGATTTTTTAAAGCACCACCCTCTGCCTTTAAGCAGATTTGTAATAATGCAGGGCACAATTCTTCAATTGTGTCCATACTGACTTCACTGGCGAGTGAATATAATTCAGTTATTTTTTCATCAGAAAGACTTTCCATTTTTTGTTTAATTTCTAACATTTCCATACTCATTTTTTCCACCTTTTTTATGTTTTTATTACTAATGTAATTAGAGATTTTTTCATATATAAAGATATCGGGATAAGATCCGTTGCCAAACCAATATTTTGGGGCAATTAATAAGAAAAGTTGCGCTTTTGGTTATTATTATTAAGGAATTAATCGACAGTTTTCGGAATCCCACTAAAATGGGAGGATAACGGATTTTCAACTATAATAATTAAATGAAACGTGGAAAAAAATGGGAATATTTTACTAAATCATGACTTTATCATGATTCTTTTTGACGGATTCGTTAATAATGCAATAAAAAAACGCCCTTTTGCTTAACTCATGATAAGAAATAAGCAACCAAAAAGTGATCGAAAAAGAATAAAAATTCTTTTTAAATTAGTTAAAAACCAAATTTTGTCAATAAAATTTTAAATATAAGATCAAATTGTCATTTTAATAGCATAAAATTCAATTAGATATATAAATTTGAAAATAAAATATTAATTGGTTTTTAAATATTCACTATCCTTAGTGAATACTCTAAATTAGCAATTCCTCATTTTCAATAAAATTATAAACACCTACTAATATTATTCTATTTAAAATAATTTAGGTGTTGATTATAAAAGAAAGAGAAATAGAAAAGCAACTTTCGCGTGTAATAAAAAAAGAGCGATTTCAAGGAAAATTAATTAAATACATGACAAGTTGGGGTAAATTACTTCTCTATATCTTGCCAATAATCTTAGTAATAATGGCAGTACTTACTCTTTTAAACATTGCAATTTTAGATATTACTTTGAAAATCATCTTCATTATTATTCTCTTGATCTATGGGATTAATTCTATTATTTTGATCTCTGGTGCTTTATCCACTAATAAGTCCCTTAAGCTCCGACTTGATTTTGAACGAACTCGAGGTCGGCCAATCGATAGTCTCGATGGGTTTGATCTTCTCTTTAGTAGTGTAAAACGGGTAACTAGTCTATTGAAGATCATTGGACTTATTTGTCTTGTTGCCTTAGCGTTATTTTCTGTCATGATCTTTGTTCCTGGATTTCTTGATATTGGCTATGCCGCAATCGGATTTGCTTTAGTCGGTTTTGGTTTAGCACTCCTTATTCGTAGCTTAAATCTCAATATCCATGATGTAAATGGACTCCAAGATTTTTATAAGCCAACAACTCATCAAATATTCTTAGATAACTTTTTCTGTGAAATCTTTTCCAATCATTTAGATCCTGTTACCTTTCTTAAATGGGATGAGTATCTTGCTGGAATCAATAAAATTCTTACTCCTTCCTTCATCCAAAGTGTAAAAGCAAAAGAAGAAGACGAATTACCTATAACTTTTGCTATTGAGTCGATATTATTTTTGTATTATTTAAAGTTTCAAGGAGTATTATCTGATAATCAATTTACTCAAGAATTGAAAGAAATAATAAATGTAGATTCTCTGGATTTTGATATAGATAAAGGTTTAAGAATTGAAGGAGCATGGTATTTTTCAACTATAGATGTTTATAAATTATTTGATTATATTAAAGCTTATAATCCTGGATTCTTCAACATTATAGATCGACTTCAACTAGAACTAGCGGATAACATTGAGCGAATCTCTAAGGATCCAATATATATGGATTCCAGTGCTCAAGAATATACCTATGTCAACAGCGAACTCAATGTGATGGTTTTTCTCTATAATAATGCTCCTGAAAGTAAGAAATACAAGATAAAAGTTGTTGCTCCCGGTTTTGACCCTAGCGAGATGATACTAGACATAGAAGTTGAAGGAAGGGGTACATTTATCATTCCTAATAAGCCTATTCCTCTTATATCCTCAGAAGAGCTTGATATTGCAGGAGTTCTTTCTACTATGTTAGAAAATGGAGACACTATTTGGCTGACCCTGGAACCAAGGGAAGTAGGTGAACAAACTCTGCAAGTGTTCCTTATGGCTGAAGATGGGACTATAATTGAAGGAAAGACAAAATCAGTGAAAGTAACTAAAAATGTTAAAGATTATTTAAAGAAACTTACTTCTATAGGCTCTCTTTTAGGCGGTTTAGCGGTTCCGATAGCGAGAATGCTACCATACCTTCTAAACACTGGAGTTTAAGCTTGATTATCTTATCTATTTTTTTAATATTCTTTTTTTGAAATATTAGGTCTAATACTACAAATTCATAAAAGTGATCTCCCTCAATAAAATACTAGTAGAATTTACACCAATTTGATTACTGAATTAATCAAATTGATGAGTAAAATTATCAGTAGTACTATCAAAAATAATAATTAAATTTTAATGCATTTCTTAATTTCTTTCAATTAGATTATTTACTATTAAATTAATTATTTGAGATGATATCTTAAAATGGTAGTAATTACTACAAAAAAGCCCGATGAGGAAGTCTTCGAAGCTCTAGAGAATTATAAAATAAAAAAACTCACGCTTGTTTCTTGCGGAACATGTGCTGCTTTATGTCAGACGGGTGGAACAGAAGGGGCTAAAGAATGGAAAGATAAATTGGAAGGAAAAGGTTATGAGATAGAAGCTGTGGTAGTATCTGAGGATGTCTGTGATAATAGAGTTATGAAAAAAGATTTAAGAAAAATTGACGATGAAGTTCAACTATCAGATGCAATTCTAACTCTGAGCTGTGGACTCGGAGTACAATCCATAGTCGAAGTACTCGCAAATAAATACCCTGAAAAACCCGTACTTGTGACTAATAATACAGAATTTATTGGAATGACTGAACGGATCGGCAGATTTTACAAGCGATGCCAAGCTTGTGGAGATTGTCTTTTAAATTATACTGGTGGAGTATGTCCTATTGCTACATGCGCAAAAGGCCTTATGAACGGACCATGCGGGGGTATGGTGGATGGAAAGTGCGAAGTGGGCAATTATGAAAGAGATTGTGGCTGGGTTTTGATTTACAAACGTTTGAAGGCAATAGGTAGGCTAGACTTATTCTCTAAATTGCGCGAAGCCCGTGATTGGTCTGAATCAGGCCATCAACAGGAGGTAATATTTAGATAGGAGGTATTTATCATGACTGAAACAAATCATATTTATTCTAAGTTAGGAGAAAAGTTAGCAAAAGGTGAATTCATCCTAACGGGAGAACTTGAACCAGAGAAAACGTGCGATCTCTCCCATACTATACAAGAAGCAAAAGATATGGCTCCTTATGTTGTGGCTGCAAATGTTACTGATTCTCCCTTAGGGATCGTCACTATTAACTCAATGGCCGCAACTCATATAATCCAAAAAGAAGCAAATTTAGAATGTATTTGGCAGATGACGGTACGGGATGTCAATAAGTTAGGTATTGCAGGGATGATTATGGGTGCTCAAGCACTGGGAATTCATAATATATTATCCTTAACTGGAGATCATACTAATTTGGGCGATATGCCTGAATCGAAACCAGTCTTCGATCTTGATTCCGCAACTTTGGTAAAACTTGTGAGAGAAATGGTAGATACAGGAAAAATAAACGGTCATGAAATAGAAGCACCACCAAAGCTTCATGTCGGTGCAGCAGCGAATCCAAACGCAGAACCAATGGAAGTCGAAGTTCTTAAAATCGGACGCAAAGCTGAAGCAGGAGCAGAGTTTATCCAGACCCAGGTTGTTTACGATATTGACAGAACCATCGAATTTTTATCGGCTATTAGAAAGTATAAGGTTCCTGTTCTTTTAGGTATCTTTCCAATGAAAAGCTACGGAATAGCTAAAGGTTTCGACACTTTTGTTCCCGGTGTAAGCGTTCCAAAGGATGTCTTGGCAAAATGGAAAGGCATTAAAACGGAATACAAAACCGATAAGAAGATGCAAAAAGAAGCCTATGATCAAGCGAATTATGAATTCTTCAAACCATTCATCACAGAACTGAGAAAAAAGAATCTTCTTGATGGAGTACATTGTATGGCGGTTCATTACCCCAGGATCTTTCCAAAGCTCGTGGAAGTTATTGAGAACACGAATTAAATCATTTTTCTTTTTCTATTTCTTCTTTAATACGCTTTTATTTTTCTATATTTATTATATGAATTTTCTGATTTTTAAATCATTAATAAAAGGTTTAAATGCAATCTAATGCAATTTGAATCTATGGAATCATACGATTTAGTTGTAATTGGCTCTGGAGTAGGGCTTAATGTGCTCAATTATGGACTGCAAATGGGGTTAAATTGTGCATTAGTGGAAGATACAAAACTTGGCGGAACTTGTTTAACTCGAGGGTGCATTCCATCGAAAGTGTTAGTCCACCCAGCTGATTTAATTAGAGAAGCAGAGCACGCTCCAAAAGTAGGAGTGAAATTTGAGGTTTCTGATATCAACTGGGATTTAATTGCAAAACGAATGTGGTCCCAGATTAATGAAAGTAAAGAAATGGAAAAGGGATTGTCAGAAGTTTCAAATTTAAAGCTATATAAAGGAGTTGGCGAATTTGTCGATGAGTATGAAATGAAAGTAAAAACAGTCAAAAGTGAAGAAGAAATTGGACATTTTAAAGGAAAACGCTTCGTGATAGCTTCAGGAGCTCGTTCTTTCATACCTCCAATCGAGGGACTCGAAGAAATAGAATACATAACGAATGAAAACTTTTTTGGAGACAAATTCCCTGAAAAACCTTGGGAAAGCTTAATCATCATTGGCGGTGGAGTAATTGCTGCCGAATTTGCGCATATATTCTCTGCTTTAGGAACTAAGGTGACCATAGTGGAGATGCTTCCTCGCTTGGTTATGACTGAAGAACCAGAAATAAGCCAATTTTTAGAGACCAATTTTAGGAAACATATGAAAGTTTTGGTAAATCACAAAGCGATCCGTGCAAAATCAAAAAGGAAAATGAAGATAATCACCCTTCAGAACGTAAATACGCAAGACGAGATTGATATTAAGGCTGAAGAAATACTTATCGCAGCTGGAAGACGATCAAATGCGGACTTATTACAAGTTCAAAAAACTGGGGTACAAACTAATGAAAAAGGATGGATTAAGACAAACAAATTTTTAGAAACCACAAAAGAAAATATATGGTGTATTGGAGATGCAAACGGACTTTATCAATTCCGCCACAAGGCAAATTATGAATCAGAATTATGTGCTAATAATATTTTTGGGTCTTCCGAAGAAAAAAAGAAAGCGGATTATTCTGCGGTACCTTGGGCTATCTTTTCTTACCCCCAGATCGGTCATGTTGGAATGACTGAGAAAGAAGCAATTGAAAATGGTCATGAAATCTATGTAGCTACTAAGAATTATTCTAGTGTTGCTAAAGGATTTGCCATGGGATATGAAAAAGGTGATTTTGACGATGGTTTTGTTAAATTAGTGGTTGATAAATCCTATAGGATATTAGGAGCTCATGTTATTGGTCCGCATGCTGCAGTATTAGTACAGCCATTTGTTTATTTAATGAATGCAGGATATACATGCGAATTGCCTGACATGGAAGAAGAACCCGAGATTCCAAAATTGGCTCAAGCCTGTCCCGAAAGTGGTTCATTTATGCCCATCTATAAGTCAATGGTGATTCATCCTTCCTTAAATGAAGTTACCGGATGGGCAATCGGTTCGCTTCGGCCAGTTAATATCAAAATGGAACACCATCATCATGAACATGATCATTAAGCTTGATTTTTTTTTCTTTTCTTCTTCTTCTTTTGTTCAAAACATCACATTTTTAGATTACATATCCTAATATTAAGAGTAGATGGCTGTAAAAAATAATAAATCTCTATCTGATAGGGGAATAGGACAAATTTTCACTCCAAGTTATATTGCTGAATTTATGGTAAAAAATATTGTGCGTGTTTTAGAAGAACAGTGCAATGACTATAATGAAACTTTGAAATTAGAGAAACTTCAAGTACTAGAACCTGCAGCTGGAAAAGGAATCTTCTTAAAAGTATTGTTGAAGAATAATTTTGGAGATATCACAGCATATGAGATTGATGGAACTCTTAAAGAATATTTAGAATCAACATACCCTGAAGTTAAATTTAAATTTCATAACTTCTTAGCTTCTAACTCAGAGGAGGTATATGATGTAATCATTGGAAATCCACCTTACCTGGGACAGAACTATAATTCCTCTCTTTTTCAAGATTTAGTCCAAAACTATGATTTTTGTAAGAAATATTTCATTGGTAATATGGACTTATTTTATTATTTTATTCATCTTGGAATAGAAAAATTGAAACCTGGGGGCTTTCTTTCTTTCATTACGACTAATTACTGGATAACTAAGTCAAAAAAAACGGGAATCAAGCACCTAAAACCGCATATTATTGAAAATTGTTTTCTTTTAGAATATTATGATATTTCTAATCTTAATGTTTTCAAAAACGCGCAAGGTCAGCGCAATTGCATCTTTATCTTTCAAAAAAAAAGGAGTCAAGAAAAAGAAGCTCATTTTAATAAACCAATTCAAATCTACCAATTTCGAGATAATCAAGAACTCAATAAATCTTTAACGCTTCAAAATTTCATAAATTATCAATCTGGGTTGAATAATTCTGGATTGAGTAAAAAGTCATCATGGAACCTTCTATATCCAATCGAAATTAAGACAACAGTTGATAAAGTTGAAAACCTATGCAAAAGAGGGGGTAGAATATTAAAACTTAAAGATTTTTTTGTGATCCGAAACGGGCTTATCCTAATAAAAGACGATCTATTCATACTTGAAAAAGACAAGGATCT
>Ga0180433_10004223_pt1 | contig 20323 bp, 23 predicted proteins | sample SS_ome_8_FD_132980 | JGI IMG/M metagenome (GOLD analysis project Ga0180433, IMG submission 132980) | Hypersaline lake sediment archaeal communities from the Salton Sea, California, USA - SS_1_D_1 metaG | ecosystem: Environmental > Aquatic > Non-marine Saline and Alkaline > Hypersaline >... | reverse complement strand
TTGCGTGTTGCTTTTTAAAATATTGCAACAAACTTTGAAAATTGAAGCTTAAAAACACAGTCAAAAATTTTTCGAAATCTTTTTTCTAGAGATTGTTTTCAAGTATTTTGAAAACTCCTACTCTCATAAAAATTTTTTATTTCAATATTAAAAGTTATTTCCTTATGCAGAATAACCCTAATTTAGAGAAAGAAAAACAGGTAGGATTTTCACTAAAGATTTACGAAAAAAAGTAAGCTAGTCTTTGTTGAAGTTAATTTGCGCCCGAAGGGCAATCTTAATTTCGTCCTGCCCCGAGCTTGTAATTAACATAGTTTTTTGTAAAAAAACTAGGATAATTAGTGCGAGTGGTTTAGAGTCAAATTCAAAATAAACTTACTAAGAAGCAAAAAAACTAACATATACAGATTATACAAAGAGATTAAGTAAGTATCTCCCCTACCTCTTAGTAGCCTTCTCAATTACTTCCAGTATCCAAAGATTACGAGAAATTTTACCTACACGTTCTTTTCTTTTCGCATCAACTTTTGCAAGTAACCATTTTGGAATTCGTATGGTTAAGCGATGATTATCTTCTTCTTGTGCTATTTCAGGTTTTGCGAGAGTGCCGCCTTTTGCTATAAAATCAGTAATCTTTTTTTCTGATTTTTTGTTTTTAATTTCGTTTGGTTTATGTAATGCTTTTAATGCCATTTTGGCTCCTTTTTTTTGTCATATTTATATATTTTTTCTATTTTAAAGACGTATAAGTGACGCATTATTGGCGCCATTTTTGCTTAAAAATTGCGCCATAAAGTTGTCCAATTTCGTATATTGCTTTTTTATCTTTGCGTATTTCTACAACTCCTAAGCCTTCTGAGGTGGCATTTGAAAATGCCTTTCTTAAGCCGACAGTTGCAGGAAGAAGCTTAAGTTCTTCAGCTGTGCCGATTATATTTTGTGCAATTTCATTATCGCGTCCACGAGAGCCGGCGCAGTTGATGAACGCATAAGAGATAAGTTTTTCATTAAAAATTTTTGCCTCAGTAACTAATGCAGATACTTTTTCCGTTGTCCAGATGTCAAAACTTTTGGGTTGAAAAGGTACTACAAAAATATTAGATACGGTAAGGGCTGCTCTAAGAGATGCAGTATCGCGTCCTCCACAATCGATTATGATGTCATCATAGTTGGCCTCTAATTTTAATACTTCTGTTCTTATAGCATTGGCTTTTAATCGTATTGTAGTCCATGGGGTTTCTACACCTAATGCATTTCTATGATCTGCCCAGTCGCCAGCAGTACCTTGTTCATCTCCGTCAACTAGTAACACATTTTTCTTTTTGAGTGCTCTCATTACGGTTAGATTAGTAGCAATTAAACTTTTGCCACATCCTCCTTTTATTCCACCAACTGTTAGTATCATTTATTTCTCCTCTTTTTTGACGTTATAGTGACGCATATAGTAAGTCAAATGTTGGTCATATAGACGTAAATTTGCTAGCTAATAGCTGTCAAAAAATAAATACCATAAATTATCTTCTATTTCAAGAGAATAAGATATATGGCGTTACTTATATGTTATTTTTATGGCAAAAATATGTCATCTATATTGTCACTAAAGCGTCAAAACAATGTCTTTAGTGCGCCTTTATTGCGCACTTTTGACAATTTTATGGACAATTTTTTCGTAAGCTTTATAATTTATGTGAAGCTTGAGTTTTTTCGACTATAATGAGGAATATTTTTATGATGCAGAGAGCGTTAGCAGGAGAGCTTAATGTAGCTATGTATGTAAATTATGGTTATCCCACTTATTTTTGTTTGTTTTCTTGGCGTAATGCCTGTTGTTAGTCGATATTTCTTTTATTTTTTAATTCAATTTTTTAATTTCTTAACATAACTAGATAGTGTGGCTTAAAAGTATGATAAATATAAAAATACTTAAGTTGGGTGGAAGTTTATTCACAGATAAAAATGCCTCAACAGGGACAGTCAAGATAGATATTGTAGAGCAATTAGCCTTTGAACTTGGAGAGTATGTTTTAAAACAAGATAAAAAAAAGGTATCATTGGTATTGGCTCTTGGAACCGGTTCATTTGGGCATCAGCCAGCAAAACAATATAAAGTTTTGCAGAAGTTTAATCCTATGGGGACCATAGAGACATATAAATCTGTTGCAAGATTGAGTAGCATAATACTGCAAGTACTAAATAAGCATAATATTAATGCTGTGCCAGTAGATATTATGAGTTGTGTTGTTGCTAAAAATGGAAGAATCAAAAGTTTATATATTGATACAATACAGCTGCTTATTCAAAATGGGTTTGTGCCCGTTATTCTTGGCAACGTGGTAATGGATATAGAAACAAAAGTAAGTATTGTTTCAAGTGATCAGATTGCAACGTATTTAGCAAAAGAGTTGGATGCGAATGCATTGGGGTTTGGATCAAAAGAAGAAGGGGTATATGATGCAAGTAAAATGATTATCAAAGAAATAAATAATAAAAATTTTGGTGATTTTGAAAAATATATAGGTGCGTCTGAATTTCCTGATGTAACTGATGGGATGCTTGGAAAGGTGCGTGAAATATTGCAAGAGTCTCCTGTTGATGCCTGTATTTTTAATGCGAAAAAAAGTGGAAACATATTGCGTTTTTTACGCGGTGAGCAATTTGGTACAAAAATTGTTGGGTATGGTACCGATAGTACGAATAATATAAGTAAGGTAGTAACTATAGAGAGTAAAATAAATAGCAAAAAGGTAAATGCGTGAGTTTTTCCCGATTAGGACAAGATAGAATCCTTCGTCAAGCTCAGGATGAGCGGGAAGCGGTTGGGATAAAAAGAGAATGGTTAGAAAAAGAATTAGATATTGCATTACGCAATATTGCGTGTTTTTCACTTGATCCAGAAAAAACAGTAGACCGAAATTGTGAAAATATGATTGGGGTTGCTCAATTGCCTCTTGGTGTAGCTGGTCCAATAAAAATAAAACGATTGGGATGTAAAGCAAAAGAATATTATGTGCCATTGGCTACTACTGAAGGAGCATTAGTTGCAAGTGTTTCACGTGGGTGTAAAGCTGTTAGTTTATCTGGTGGAGTTTCTGTACGTGTGCAGCAAGTAGGAACAACACGGGCACCGGTTTTTCAAGTGAAAAATTTAGCACATGCAGATGAATTAATTTCTTGGGTAAAAAATAACTTTGAAAAATTAAAGAGCGTTACTGAAAGTACTAGTGGTCACATACTATTGCTTGAAGTAAAACCGTTTTTATCAGGAAGAGATCTCTTTTTGCGTTTTGTGTATGATACAAGTGAAGCTATGGGTATGAATATGGTAACAGTTGCTACCCATAAAGCTGTAGAGTTAATAGAAAAAGAAATGGGTGTAGTTTGTGTTTCCCTTAGTGGAAATATGTGTGTTGATAAAAAACCAAGTTGGTTAAATTTTATTATGGGACGTGGCAAACAAGTTTGGGCTGAAGTAGTAGTAAAAAAAGATATAGTAAAAACAGTGCTGAAAACAACTCCAGAAAAAATAGTATCAGTAGTTACAAGCAAAACGATGACTGGTTCACAAATGAGTGGCAGTTTAGGATTTAATGCTCATTATGCCAATATTGTTGCAGCGTTATTTATAGCAACGGGTCAAGACCCTTCCCATATTGTAGAGGGCTCTATGGGAATTACAAGTGCTCAAGTAGAAAAAAATGGAGATCTTTATTTTAGCGTGTATTTACCAGCAATTCTAGCAGGGACCGTTGGTGGTGGAACTGGTTTAGCAACACAAAAAGAAGCCCTTAAAATATTAGGCTTAGGAAAAAGTCAAAAGGGAGAAGCATTTGAGTTTGCTCAGGTAATTGTAGGTACAGTGTTGGCTGGCGAACTTTCTTTGATTGGGGCGTTGGCTGCAGACCATTTAGCTCGAGCACATGAAAAATTAGGAAGGGGGAAAAAGCATGAGTAATTTAAAAAATTTTGAATCTGTGGGAATAATTGGTTTTGGTGGCTATGTTCCCTATTGGCGATTGGCCGTTGAAGAAGTAGGTTCCCATTGGGGCGTTGATAGTAAGCTTCTTAAAAGAGGTCTTGGTGTTGAGCAAAAGGCTGTTGCAAATCAAGACGAGGATTCTCTGACGATGGCTGTTGAGGCAAGTCTTATAGCTTTAGAGCGAGCCGGCATAGATCCTCAAAAAATAGGGGCCGTATTTGTGGGGAGCGAGTCTCATCCATATGCAGTCAAACCAACTGGAACGATTTTGGCTGATATTCTTGGTGTTGGGAATGATTATTTTTGTGCAGATTTACAGTTTGCTTGCAAAGCAGGAACTGCTGGATTGCAGATTGTTTCTGCTATGGTCGCATCTGGGATGATTGAGTATGGCCTTGCAGTGTGTACTGATAAAGCACAGTCTAGGCCTGCAGATGCTCTTGAATATACAGCAGGGGCAGGTGCTGCTGCATTTATTTTATCTAATAATAAAAATAATCAAATAGTATCTCTTAAAAATACTTTCTCGTATGCGTCTGATACGCCAGACTTTTGGCGACGAGCACGAGAAAAATATCCTTCTCATGGGGGACGTTTTACCGGAAAACCAGGTTATTTTTCTCATGTTGAGAATTGCTTATCACAATATTTAGAAAAAAATAATAAAAAAGTAAGTGATTTTGATCATGTAGTATTTCATATGCCTAATGCAAAATTTCCCCTAAGAGTAGCAAAAAAGTTTGGAATTACTCCAGAGCAGTTACGTCCTGGATTTTTGGTACCAAAAATTGGTAATCCATATGCTGGCTCTTCTCCGTTAGGGTTAGTGGCTACGTTGGAACAAGTGGATGTCGGAAAAGATATCTTGGTAGTGTCTTATGGATCAGGGGCAGGGAGTGATGCATTTTGGTTTAAAACTGAAAAGAATTTACAGCAATCTCTACAAAAGGGGAAAAAAATTACAGAGTATTTAGAAAAATCCCAGGTTGTAAGTTATCTTGAATACTTAAAAAAGTGGGAGGTTTTATGAATATAGTGATTAACGGTGCATATCAAACAAAATTTGGGGAACTTTGGGATAAAAGTTTACATGATTTAATGACTGAAGCTATAGATGGAGCTTTGCAAGATGCGGGACTTGAAAAAAAAGAAATAGAGATTGTTTTTTTAGGTAATAAGATGGCAAGTCAAGTTTCTGACCAGAACCATCTTTCAGCTTTAGTTAATGAAATATTGGGGTATCGTATACCAGTGGTACGAGTAGAATCTGCTTGTGCGTCTGGAGGTGTTGCTTTATCACAAGCATGCTTTGCATTAGAATCGGGACAATATAATAAAGCATTAGTAATAGGTGCAGAAAAGATGACCGATTTACCTATAGAACAAATTTCTTATTCCTTGATGCATGCTGCATCAGAACAAGAACGTCAAGCTGGTCTTTCTTTTGTGGGATTATATGCATTAATGGCCAAAAATTATTTACAAACATTTGGTGCATCTCAAGAAGATTTAGCATATCCTGCAATAAAAAATCATAAGCATGCGACACTAAACCCGAAAGCTCAGTTTCCATTTGAGATAAGCTTGGAGCAAGTTGCCCAAAGTGCATTAGTTGCAGATCCCCTGCGTTTACTGCACTGTTCTGGTATTACAGATGGTGCAGCTGCTGTGGTGTTAGAAAACTTGGGATGTGAGGCGAGAAAAAATAATCAGGTACAAGTAGTTGCCAGTGTACAAGCTGGCGAAACTCTTGCTTTATCAGCCCGTCAAAGCTTAACTACTATAGAATCGACAAAAGATGCGGCACAAAAAGCATACCAGCAAGCAGGTATAGGCCCTGAAGATATTTCATTATTGGAAGTGCATGATTGTTTTACTATTGCAGAAATTTTGGCAGTAGAAGATTTAGGTTTATGTCACAAGGGAGAAGGGCATATTGCAATGCGTAATCAAAAATTTACTATTGGTTGTCCCCAGCCGGTAAATATTTCAGGTGGTTTGAAAGCGTGTGGCCATCCGGTAGGGGCAACTGGGGTTAAGCAAATAGTTGAGTTATGTAATCAATTAAAGGGACGAGCAGGAGCTCGACAACTGAATAAACCTCTGGTTGGTTTGGCGCACAATGTTGGAGGAACTGGGGGAACTGTGGTTATACATATTTTAAAAATATAAAAATAATTTGGGGAAAAAAATGACAAGTCCTGCCTTATATTGGCGAAAAAAAAAGACTGCATTTTTATTTTTGAACAAGACTGGAAAACTGATAAGCTTTACAAAGATTAACAATCCTCCTCAAGGATTTGGTAAGTATCCCTATTGGGTTGGGATAATAGAATTTGAAGATGGCACCAGAACAACCGGGCAGTTAGTTTTAGAAGGGGAAAAGCCAAAAATTGGTGAAAAAGTAAGAGGGATTGTAAGAAAAATTAAAAAAGAAAATGATCAAGAAGTTATTAGTTATGGAGTGAAATTTAAATTAGTATGATTACTGTTTCGGCGCCAGGAAAAATTCATTTATCAGGAGAGCATAGTGTAGTCTATGGTCAACCTGCTTTGCTTGCTTCAGTAGAAAAAAGAATACGTGTTTTTGGTAAACTACTTATCCATAAAAAAATAATATTTTACGATACCCTTCGTCAGGCTCAGGGTGAACGGGGGGAAGTATGGGATTACTCTGAAATAGAAGCGTTTAGCAACTGGGCGAATGAGCAGTGGAAAAAATTTGCGCAAAATGGTGATGTTGCCTATTTAGCAGGTATAAAGAAAGATTTTTGGGGGCTACGAAAAATAGCAATCGGGGAGACTTATAAATTTTTAAAAAAAGAACCAAAAAATGGATTCTACTTAGAGCTAAGTTCAGATTTGGAATCTGGCGTGGGAATGGGGTCCTCTGCTGCTGTAGCAGCAGTATTAGTAGGTGCTATTTTTAGTCTGGAAGGCCAAACGTGGGACTTGGAAAAAATAAATCATGTTGTCTATGAGATAGAAAAAAAGATGCATGGATTTCCTAGTGGGGGAGATAATTCAGTTGTGGTATATGGTGGTCTGTTAAAATTTCAAAAGAAAAAAGATAAAAAAATTATGAGAAGATTAGCAGTGCCAAAAAATACCCCCGATTTTATTTTGATTAATACTGGCAGGCCTGCAGAGTCTACGGCTGAGATGGTCGGAAAAGTACGAGTAAATTATGCTCGTGAAGAAAATAGATTGCAAACTATTTTTGCTCAAGTTGGGCAGGTGACTGAGCGTATGGTGCATGCTTTTGAGCAAGGTACACTTGAAAATCTTGGATCTATTATTAAAAAAAATGGGAAATACTTAGAGGCGTTATCTTTGTTGGGTGAAAAAGCAAAAAATATTGTAAAGCTTATCGAGACTATTGGAGGTTCAGCAAAAATTTGTGGTGCAGGAGGAGTTCAAGAAGGTTCTGGAGTAATTTTGGCTTTTCATTCTGATTTATCGCAGTTAACAGATTTACTGAAAAAACGAAATATTTCATTTTTTAAAGTTTCGATTTCTTGCGAAGGTGTGAGACGTGAAAAAGTTTAAAGCTACAGCAGTATCCCCGGCTAATATTGCATTTATTAAATACTGGGGCTGGAAAAACGAACAAGATAAGAAATTAATTTTACCAGCCAGTGACAGTATCTCTATGAATTTAAATAATTGCCTGACGACAACGACGGTAGAATTCTCTCCTCTTTTTAAGAAAGACTCTGTTTATATTTCTTTTTTTGGTGAAAAACCCTTCGATACCCTTCGTCATGCTCAGGGCAGGACAAGGCAAAAGCTGCTACTCAGGCAGGACGGAGTAGTGGGAGGATCTCGGGAAAAAGTAATGCGTCAAGTTAATAGATTGCGTGCGATGGCAAACATAGATATACCAGTAAAAATTGTCTCCCAGAATTCGTTTCCTGCAAATGCTGGCATTGCCTCTTCAGCTTCTGCATTTTCAGCGTTGACATTGGTAGTATCACAAGCACTTGGTCTAAATTGGGATCAAAAAAAACTTTCGATTGAAACACGGCTATCAGGTTCTGGTTCTGCGTGTCGTTCTACAATAGATGGATTTGCCTGTTGGCAAAGAGGTGAAAATTCAGAAGATTCTTACGCGTATCAGCTCGAAGATGAAAGCTGGTGGGATTTGGTAGATATTGTTGCAGTGGTCAGTACAGATGCAAAAAAAGTGTCTTCACGAGAAGGGCATGAGCTGGCAACCACAAGTCCACACTATGCTTCTCGCCTAGTCGAGCTGCCTCAAAAAATTGCACAAGTAAAAGAAGCAATTTTGAACAAAAATTTTACTTTATTGGGAGAGACTATAGAGCAAGAGGCAATGTCGATGCATAAGATTTGTGCAACGAGTGATCCCCCTATTTATTACTTAAATTCAGAAACACATGAAATTATGCAGGCGTTGCAACAGTGGAGAAAGGCGGGCCTATTTGGTTACTTTACTATGGATGCAGGACCAAATGTCCATGTTATTTGTAAAAGAAAAGATGCACAAGAGATAAATAATAAACTTATGAAATTGCAAAATGTCTTGTTCACAATTATTAATAAACCCTGTAAGGGTACACGATTAATTAACGAGCATTTGTTTTAAAAGGGAATCAAGTAAGTGAGAAAAAAAAGAATTAAAATAAAAAAAAATATAATTTTTGTAGTATTACTATTTTGCCTCTTAATAAAAAGTAGAGCATGCATCTGTAATGTCAATATTGATACCCCTCGTAATCAATCTGTGATAAAACCGGTCATTTCAGCAACAAAATATATTTCTCTTTTTTTGTGTATTGTGTACGGTGTTGAAGGAATAAAAAAGGGGGCCAGTACTACCAGATTATTACTTCCATCAGCTCAAGAGGGACAAAATTTGCAAATAACCGATATAATAAAATTTCCTTTTAGATTGGTTTTAGAATTTCCTTGTGGTGCGTTTGATACAATGAAATATTTTATGTTATCTGGTGGTTTTGGAGGCTATGCATATATTACGTACAAGCTTGGGTTTTAATGAGTGCAGTTAAAAGTGTTTTTTTGGCAAAATCTTTTGGTATATTGGTAAGTGTTTACTTTATTACAAGTAACTCCCCTCAGTTATAGTAAAATAAACACACATGATGATATTGTAAAGTTTCAATTTTGAAGAATCACTTTGAATTGTATCTGTTTTAATTTTTTTTGACGTAATCTATTTTTATCTTTATTCTCTGTTTTAAGTGTCAACTTATAATCTTTATACATTAAAGGAGTTTTTCTGTGAAAAATTTAAATTTTTTTGCTAAATTGGTTGCTTTTTGTGTTTTAGTTGGTAGCATTTCTTGTCTTACTTTTAGTAAGGATATTCATTCTTCAGAAGGGATACTTGAGCATTTGAGGGAGCCATCTTACAATTGCTTGTTAGGTGCTAAAATTGTGTTAACAGTAGAGCTTCCACCTAACTTTGATGTGCCTTCCACAGGTGCAGGAGATTGTCTCTTTTACCCGAGAATATTGATAGAATATTTAAAATCTTTAGGGGCAGAGGAAGTTGTTCTTGATCTTGGAAAAAAATATGGTTGGCTAACAAAATTCTTTAAAGAATGTTCCAATATAAAACTTGTTTCAGATTTCTCTGAGCAAGAGCTCAAAGAATATGTTGGTCTAGAAGTAAGAGAAATCTTAGATAATGTCCAAAAACTTGAAGAGTTTGAATCTCGTTCACGATATTTTTCGAATGATCCTTCATTAGATGAAGAAATAGAAAAAGTTGTCAAAAAACTCGAAGGGATGAATAGTATAGTAAGAGAAGAAGTGGGGCGGAATATGACCCCTGTTTTGTTTACTCGTCAATCGGCTCATTATGATCTGGAAAAAAAAGAAGATGAAAAAGATGAAGAATTTGAAGAAAGGAAAGAACTGTTGGGATATTTAAATCATAGATCTATTTCAATAGAAGGGCTTGAAAAGTTTGCAGAGGTTAAACCAGATTTTGTGAAAATTTATAATAATCAATTTGAAGATCAAGATAAGGTCGATATCAAGGGCATCGAGAAGCCTGATGCAATTTGTAAGGTAAAAGCTAATTTTCCTTTTGGGAAAGATTATGTAAGATATAAAGCTTTCTTAAGAGCAGGTGGCCAGATAGTTTCTATTGATTCTTCCCCATTATGCGTGGCTATTGGTATACCTGAAGTTAATGATACAAGAAAAAATATAAAAGCTCTCTTAGCGAAAAATTATAACTCTCGCTGGAAAGCGCCATTTGTTAAAGATGGTGTTGTATGTTGGTCTCAAAATGTCGAACTTTATATACAAGAGAAATATGATGATTGGACTGATGTTAGAAATAAAGTAGTAAAAAATTGGGAAGATTTTGGTGCACCAGTTAAAACTGTTAAAAAATGGCCTGAAATTGATTGTAGCAATTGCATCATTTTGTAATATTAGAATATTGTAATTTTAATTTTGATGTGCGTCTTTTTAAAGGCGCGCTTTTTTATATAAGCTTGGGTTTTGATGTTGACTTTTCCTGTGTATTTTTTTATTTCTTATATAAGAATAATATGTTTTTAAAACTTAATATTTTGGGTGTTATTATGATTAAAAAAAATGTGATTATCTTTTTAAGCTTATTTTTATTTTGTAACCCTGTTTTTGCTATGAATAGGCTCACTCGTTTATCTTGCTTTGTGCAGCAATATAGGAATTTTAAGCACTTGAATGCTAATTTTTACAATAACAATAAATTATATGATTTATTGGATGTAGAAAAAGATTGTAAAAAGATGGTTCCAATTGATAATTTCTATCGTGATACTCATAAAAGTTATTTTTCACAAAATAAATTTTCAGAATTATATAAGCATAATACTAAAAATTTTATGCCAAAGCATTTAAAAGATTGGCAAGAAAAAAATGAAATAGTATGTGCTGGGGGTGATAATACTGGTCTTGTACTTTTCTTGGTAATTTTGTACTTGGTTTTTAAAGATTAGAATTTATCTAAAAAACAATGTTTGGGATAGATGTATCCGATTGTTAAAAGTATAAAGTTTTAGAAAAGCATAAAGGATGTAGTGTTATTATGATTAAAAAAAATGTGATTATTTTTTGTAGTTTATTTTTATTTTGTAGTCCTATTTTTGCTATGAGCAGGTTTAGAAGTTTATCTCATATTATTAAGCAATATAAAAATTCCAAGCCCTTATATACTAATTTTTTTTACAATAATAGTAAATTAGGTGATTTATTGGGTGAAGAAAAAGTTTGTAAAAAGATTGTTTCGACAGAGGATTTCTATAGTGATATCCATAAAAGTTATTTTTTGCAAAATAAATTTGCAGAATTATATAAACATAATTCTGAAGTTTTCATGCCCAAGCATCTAAAAGATTGGCAAGAGAAAAATGAAATATTACATGCTGGTACCAATACTGAACTTGTATTTTTTCTAATAATTTTGTATTTACTCTTTAAAGATTGGAAAATTGTAGTGCTGGGTGGTTTCTCATAAGCTTTATATCTCTAGTGGAAAATTAAAGTAATCCGTAGAAAATAATGTTTGGACATGATGCATCAAATTGTTAAAATGTAGAGTTTTAAAAAATAGTAAAGGCCTATAGTGTTATTATGGTCAAAAAAAAGATGATTATTTTTTTGAATTTATTTTTATTTTGTATCCCTATTTTTTCTATGAATCAATTAATGGTGCAGCAAAATAAAAATACTATTTCTAATTCTTACTTTTCTTGTAATGACAATAAAGTATGTGATTTTTTTGGTTTAGAAGGGGACTATAAAAAGATCTTTGCAGTGATTTATGCAACAAAATATATTTCTCTTTTTTTGTGTTTATTATTTGGTACTAAAGGTATAAAAAAGGGTGTTAAAGCTGCGAGGTTATTATGCCCTATGGGGTTAGATTTACAAATAACTGACCTGATAAAATTTCCATGTAGGCTTACCTGCCAATTTCCCTGTAAAGCATATGATTCATTTTTCAATTTTATGTTATTTGGTGCTTTAGCCAGTTATGTGTTGCTTTTGCATAAATTAGGAGTTTGATTTTTATAAGATAAAAACAGCCCTTTAAAGGACGGTTTTGTTTTTTTGTTGGAAAGAATCATTTTCAAATTTTTGAGTAGAATTAGTAGTTATTATTATAGAAAATTTGACAGGGAAACCATCGTGAAGACTTATATATTTAGTATAATTTTTTTTATATTTTTATTAAATAATATCCCTATTTTTTGTATGCGAACTCAAATAAGTTTGAGAGACTTGGATTTTGATGATAAAGCAGAAACGGTAATTAATAAAAGTTCTGAATGGAAGATTGAGGAAGATATTTGTATTTATCACAATCCAAAAAAGATTGATACAGTAGCTGATGCATCGACAATTTTGGATGTACGTCCTAATTTTGGAAGAACCTGCAAGAAAAATTATATTGCTACGTCTTTTCGTTCTGGAGATTCTATCTCTTTTGATGATGATATTGTTTTGAAAAAACGAGGGAGAAAATTTTTTGAAATTAAGAATAACTCTCAGCATAAAAAGGCTTGGGTTTGGTATTATAGACCTCTTTCTCCTTACACAAAATATTCAGTTATAGTTGGGTTTACGGTTGTCGTGATAATTTTCTTTAAGATCATAAAATAATGTTTTTGATAATTCTTTACTTAATTTTTTAAAGTTAGAATTTTTAATTAACTTTCTTTTTGTTTTTCTCGAGGTGTAACAGGTATATGAACCTGTGTATCAAATAAAAACTGTTGCACTTTTTCAAGATGTTCTTGTAGTTTTTTCTCATCAGTTTCGAAATCTTGGTTACAATCTAATACTAATACCGGAACATTTTGAATTTGTTCTTTTACATTTTTTTTATGGATTAAGAAATCGTCATGAAGTTGACCTAACCGCTCAAAGAAATCTAATTTACAGCTTACCTCTTCGGCTCTATTGCGCTTTCTGCTTCTGTTAAATGCGATTTTGGGGTCAACGCGTAAATATATAAATCCAACAGGAGGTGTACACTGAGCAGTGAGATAATCAAACCATTCGTTATACAATTGCCATTCTATGTTGTTCATGCAGCCTAAAGTATAACCACACATAGCATAACCATAATAACCCGAATAAATTGATCGTTCCAAAACTCTATGTAAATTTGTATGTTGTTGATTGATAAGATGTTCTTTTACTCGACACATAAGGGTAAAGGTATCAAGGGTATAAGCCCAGCGTGGAATATCATCATAAAATAGTTTTAACAAAGACATTCCATGTCTTTTTTTCTGCCAATTTTCCAATGGCTCTAGTTCAATCTCTATTTGAGGAATATGTTTTGTAAGAAGTTTTAAAAAAGTAGATTTTCCTACGCTTGTATTGCCTTCTAAGAAATACATACTTAATACCTTTTATTTTGATACATTTTTTTTAAAATAAATTTTTATTAAAACATTTAAACATATCTGTTTTTTGTGTGACGATTTAAAATCGCAGTACGGTATTGTTTGTGGTGAGATATCTAAAAGTATAAAACAAGAAACAATTTTTATGAAATTTTTATAAAATTTAATCGATAATTATTCTTGGGATGCTCGCATTTATTTTTGTCATAATTTCTCTAGGATTTAAGTTGCATGCTTGTGCTATATCAGATGAATTGATATAAGGGTGATCACCAAGCAAAATTACCTCATCGCCAACGTTTGCATTTTTTATATCTGTTATATCTATGGCAGTAATATTCATGCATATACGGCCAACCGTGGGCGCATGTTTACCATGTATTATGACAAATGATTTATTTGATAATCTCAGATCATATCCATCAAAGTAACCAGTGGGAAGCAGGGCAATTTTTGAATCTCGTGTTACTTGATGTTCTCTGTTGTAACTAATAAAACTCCCTTTTTTAATATATTTAATATGAAAAATTTTTGTTTTCCAAGTCATTGCTGGTTTTAAGGTAAAGCCGGGCCATGTTTCTTGTGTTATTTTTTTTACATATTTAGAAGGCCAATATCCGTAAAAGCCAATACCCAATCTAAAAAAGTTTCCATAGGTGAGGTTTTTTGTGCTTTGTGTTTTTTTTATATTACATTGGTGGAGGGTAGTTGTTGCAGCTGAATTTGCAACATGTTTAAGGGGTATATATATATTATTTTTTTCTAACTTTGTAACTGTATCTTCAAATAATTGCAACTGTTGATTAGTAAAACTTCTATCTTGAGCATGGGATTCTGCAAAGTGTGTCCAAATACCTTGAATATATATAAATTTACAAGTTTGTACTTCTTGTATAAATGTTACAGTTTCTGTAGCCGGTACGCCCAATCTTGATAGTCCGGTATCAATTTTTATATGTACCTGACATTTTTTGCCTAATTTTTTACCAATAATATTTAGCTTTTTAATAGTCTGCATATCATATGCAACGAGTGAAATGTTGTAGAGTATTGCTGGCTCAAGATGTTTGCCAAGATATGAAAGTATCAAAATTGGTTTGGTGATGTTATTTTTTCTCAATAAAAGTGCTTCAGATAGGGTAGCTACACACAGCCACCCTACCTGTTTATTTTCTTCGCATATTTTGCCAACTTCCAAAAGACCATGTCCATAACCATTACTTTTAATTACTGGAGCTAAAATTCCGTCTCCAATAACTTTTTTATATTGGGTAATATTATGATCTATGGCTTTTTTACTTACTTGGATCCAGGTGTAGAGATCTTCTTGGGTTTCAAGTTGCTCATATATGGGTATGTTGTTTTGTATCCAGTTGCGTTTTTGTTCCATTACTTCCAATTGATTTGCCTATTTTTTTAAAATATCTTCTTTATTTTCTTTTTCTACTTGACCCTGATTAGTAGATTTATTTGCGTAACGAAGGGGACGATCACGTTTTATTTTTACACCTATTTTTTTACCAAGTCTTTTATCTTCTTGTATATATCGTATTTCAATGGTTAATATACCCTCTTTTTCATCATATTCAAGTTCGACTTTTTCAATGTTAAGCTTTTTGCTCATAGTTTTACTCATTTGAGAAAAAGATGATTGATATGAAGCTGAATATTCTTCTATTTTTGGTTTTTCTTCTTTATCTTCTATTTTTAAATGATCCCGATCATCCAGAGTAGAACCGTTAGGTTCATATCGAAAGGTTTTTTCCTTTGTTTTAGACTGAAGTTTTGTTGTTTTAGTTGGTTTCTCTATTTTTTTCTCAAGGCTTTGTTGGGAACTTTGTTCCACAGCTAAATAATTGCCAACAATGCTAATGGCAATATCTTGCTTCTGTGGTTTTTTGATTTTTACTATTATTTGGTCCATTTTGTAACCAGCTTTTTTTGTTTTGATTTTTGCATCAAAATCAGCTTCTTTGATATTTTTGCCTAGTTCTATTGTTATAATAGCTTTATTATCTTTTTCTACGATGTCAATTACACCTTTTGCTCCTTCAATTTTCATTGCTCGTTGTTCCATATCAGCAAACATCTTGTGCATTCTGTTTTCTACATGGTGTATATATTCTCTCATTTCCTTAAAAAAGCAGCTTGTATTTTTGCTTACTAAAGATGCTAGGAGCATAGAATAAGCTAATACTGTTTTTTTATTCATATTTTTCTCCCTTAGATTTTATAGGGGTTAATAATATTATTTTTTTATTTTTTTTATCTGATTTTAAATTTGACCGATGACTCATAAGAAAAACAAATTGTTTTGTTGCCTTTCTATATTAAATTATAGAATATTTTGAACTAAATTTCCAGTGCTATGGATTTATCCTAGAAATAAAGGGTTTTTAGGTGTATAATAAATATATTAGATAGTATTTTTTACGTTTTTATATAGGATTTTTGGTATTATGGCTAAGTCAAAAAAGAAAGAAAAGGCAAAACTTACTGGTGAGTTAATATTTGGGATTCACCCACTACAGGAAGTCTTGAAGTCAAAAAGACGCAAGGTTATCTCAATTTATACAACAAAGCCTGAGCCAAAAGCATGGAAAAGCATAGAACAATTAATGCCAAAGTATCCTATACCTATCCAATACGTAAAACGCGATATTTTGCATAAAATGGCAGGGACTACTGATCACCAGGGTATTGTTGCCTGGGTGCAAAAGTTTCCTTTTAGAAACAAATTTTTTAACCCAACCAAGCAAAAATTTTTAGTTATGCTTGATGGGATTCAAGATCCGCGTAATTTAGGTGCTATTTTGCGTTCTGCCTATTGCACCGGGTGCCAGGGTGTTATTTTGATCAAAAAGGGCTCAGCGCCTTTAAATGCTGTAGCAATTAAGGCCTCAGCAGGTTTAGCTGAGCACTTGGAAATATTTGTTGCTCCATCTGCAGAATCGGCAGTACAATTGCTTAAAGATGCTAAATATACCATGTATATGGCCGTTTTTGACGGCCAAGATGCTAATACCTGTGAATTTAAAGAGCCATTATGTGTAGTTGTTGGCAGCGAAGGCTTTGGCGTTTCTAAAAATATTCTCAAATATGGTACACCTCTTACCCTACCTCAAAGAAGTTCAGATATTTCTTACAATGCCTCTGTGGCCGCAGGAATTTTGCTCTTTTTGGTGGGGACCAAGAATAAAGTGATTTAAACGTAGCCATTTAGGGTAAATTTTAATTTTTGCCAATATTCTTATAGCTTGTAGTAGCCGCGGGAATTTTGCTGTTATTAGTATAGAGTTCGCATTCTAAAAAGACATAAAGATTCCTTCAAATCCAAAAATTACTTTTTTCTTGTTGTTAATGTTATCAGTTTAAGAAAGTTTGTAGAATGTGGACTGCTTTTTATGGATAAGGTTTAACAACTGAAGGAAGATTTTTAAATTTGACACATAGCCCGGCGTCACTGGTCGCTGTCTATTTCAGCTCTAAGAGAGCTTCAAAGAAAAGCGCCCAGGAGCTCAGGCCAGGTCGGAATTTGGATTTATATTTAAATAATTCACCAAGACCTATGCTTTAAAACATTTTTTATAACTCACTATTTTTTGATAAAGTCTGCCAAAAAATGGCGTAAAATTGGGATAAAAGATGAAAAAATGGGGTAAGCTATACGCTTGCCCCAAGAATTTTACTTGGCTTTTATGGTATGGCTTATTTTCTATTTCTACATTAGGTTTTCCATTATTTCGAATCGTTTTTTTGCAATTTTGGCTTTTTTGTTTCTTCTTTGTTTTATGATTTTTTCTTTTTTTATTTTTTCTTGTTCAAGTTTTTTTCTTCTTTTTTCTCTCTTAAATTCTTTTATTTTCTTTTCTTGTTCAAATTTTTTGCTTTTTTTTTCTAGGTTAAATTCTTTTCTTTCTTTTTTTCTTTTTTTATTTTTTCTCTTTTCGTGTTCAAGTTTTTCTTTTGTTTTTTCTTGTTTGAATTTTCTTATTTTTTTATTTAGTTCAAGTTTTTCTCTTCTTTTTCCTAGATTAAGTTTTTTTCTTTCTTTTATTTTTCTTTTTCTTGCAAGTTCTTCTCTTTTTCTTTTTTTATTTGCTTTTCTTCTTTCTTTAATGAACTCTTCTTTAGCTTTCTTTTTTCTTTTTATTCTATTTTCTTCTACAAGATTTTCTTTTTTTGTTATTTCGCTTCTTCTTTTTAATCTTCTTTCTCTCTTTATATCTCTTACAGATTCTTTGTAAGGGCCCGGTATTTTTCTGGGCCTGTTTATTCTGTTATAATGTGGTTGGGCATATAAACTGTTTAGACATATAAAACTTAATAAAATGAATGTTTTTTTAGATGTTTTCATAATTTACTCCCCCTCAGGACAATCCGGATATACCCTGACTGTATAACAATATTTTTCCTTGAAAATAAGCTATCAAAATTCATAATTATTTTTCAATGGTTAATTAAGTTTATTTTGCAAAATGGGTTTTTTAATTAGATGACTTTAATGAAAAATTCGTATTTTTTTCTTCGTTCTTTCGCTGCCATTATTCTTTCTATAGAAAAATTGAAGATAAAATGTGATAGTTTGTTTGGGGAATATCAAGTAGGAGATTCTGGGCCACAGGTAAGAAGCGTAGGAAAATTTTTAAATTAAATTCATAAATATAATGTTTTTGCCTTGTTTTAAAATATTTTACCTTATCTATTGACTAATTCTTTTAAAAATATGTATTACATAACTAGAAGGTAAAAAGAGCAGCTTTATAGTTGCGGGGGGAATTAAAATGAAACGGGGTATTACATTAGGGATGATTCTTGCTATAAGTGCAATATGCCTTTGGGGGGTGAAGGCAATGGTGAGGCATTTATTTGCTATAGATGCCTATTCTTGTAGATTTGATACCACCATTTCTGATTTTCATAAAAACGAGATTTTTGATTTTGTTAATACCAATAAATATTTCAGGATGGCATCTTTAGATGATTTATTTTTAAAGGTAAAAGAGAGATTTAAGATAATAGAATCTATAAAAGCCTATCAGTCTGCCTCAGGAGTGTTGCGTTTAGATATAAAAACTGTCCAGCCGAAATTTGTTCTTAATGGAGATTATGTTATGTCCCAAGAAGGAGAGCTTTTTGGAAAGAAAGTATTTAGTGCAGACGTGCTTTCTAGTTGTAAACAAGTAACAATTGAACAACTTGATTTGCCGGATCTATATGTGCCTGGAAATACTGGTGAGCTTCCAGTGTTTTGCAAAGAAATTATGCGTAGATTGCCTGATGAGAGTTTTGATGAGTATGGTATTGTGTTAGAAAGTGAGATCAAGAACTATATGCATGATAAATCAAATAAAAAATTTTCTATTTTATTTAACGGGTTGTATGTTCCGGATGAAAAAATATTAGTTGCTTGTGGGCAACTGAAAAATAAGCTTGAGCGTGAAAATCGATTTAACTTTAAAAGAGTAAAGAGGTGGTACGCCGATGTAAGATTTAAAAATCAAATAGTGCTCTGTAAGAAAAAAAGGGGGAGGTGATGGCTAAAGTATTTGCGGGAAAGATTATTACAGCTATAGATGTGGGGACGACAAAAATTTGTGTATTGGTAGCTAATCAGCTCGATAAAGATCATATAGAAATTATTGGAGTTGGAAAAGCACCATCTGATGGGTTAAAAAAAGGAGTTGTGGTTGATATTGCTCGCACGATAAAGTCTATAAAAAGTGCTGTGAAAGAGGCTGAGATAATGTCGGGCCAAACGATTGAATCTGCCTATATTGGTATATCCGGGGCGCATATAAAATCAGTGAATTCAAGTGGGGCAGTTCCGATAAAAACGGGACAGGTAAAACAATCAGATGTTGCAAGTGTATTAGAGGCTGCAAAAGCAGTGCCTGTTAAAGAAGGGCAACAAATTTTGCATATATTACCACAATATTTTGTGATTGATGGTGGAGATAGATTAGAAGATCCTGTAGGTATGCATGGTATTAGGCTTGATGTGCAAGCGCACATTATAACGGGAGCAACAGCCTCAGTTGCAAATTTGGTCAAATGCTGTGAATCTGCGGGGGTAAAAGTCTGTGATGTTATTTTAGAACAACTGGCATCTGCGCAAGCTGTGTTAAGTGACGATGAGCGTCAGTTAGGAGTGGGGGTTTTGGATATTGGAGGTGGAACTGCTGACTTGGCGCTCTATCAATACGGTAGCATAAGGCATACGATGGTACTGCCAGTGGCTGGCAATCATTTTACCAATGATATAGCAATTGGTTTGCGTACTACATTGAATGATGCTGAACGTATAAAAAAATTACATGGCATTGCGACCTCTTTTTTAATTGAAGAAAATGAATTAATTGAAATTGAAGAGGTACAAGGTATAAGTAAAAGATTTATTCAGTTATCGGAGTTAGTCGATATAATTCAGCCAAGAGCACAAGAGTTGTTGTCAATTGTGCAAGAAGAAATTATTACCAAACGATTAGAATCATTTACAACCTCTGGTTTTGTGTTAACTGGAGGAGGTTCCTTATTAAAAGGGATTGACCATCTTGCGCAAGGGATATTTGATATGCCTGTTCGTATAGGACCTCCAAGATTGTATTTTGGAACCTCAGAATCTTTGGAAAGTCCGATATATGCAACCGGATATGGAATGTTATTGTATGCATTAAAAAAACAAAATGAGGATTTTAATGTTGTTGAAGGACCTATTGTAAAACGTGTTTTTTTAAGGATGAAATCTTGGGTTTCAGATTTCTTTTAAATAGTATTTTTTAGCTGTTGTCAAGAAGGGGAGTTTTAGGATGATAGAGTTTGAGCAAGAGACAAAAACACAGGAATCTCCTGTTGTGTCGATCAAGGTAGTGGGAGTTGGAGGTGCTGGAGGTAATACGGTAAATAGTATCATAGAATCTGGGTATCACAGCATTTCGTGCATAGC
>Ga0180433_10004219_pt1 | contig 20349 bp, 27 predicted proteins | sample SS_ome_8_FD_132980 | JGI IMG/M metagenome (GOLD analysis project Ga0180433, IMG submission 132980) | Hypersaline lake sediment archaeal communities from the Salton Sea, California, USA - SS_1_D_1 metaG | ecosystem: Environmental > Aquatic > Non-marine Saline and Alkaline > Hypersaline >... | reverse complement strand
CAGGTTCGATTCCTGCGGAGATACAGAACCTGGTCTCATTAGTTCAGTTCAAGTGTTCTGGCAATGGTTCCCTTGGCGGCTCAATTCCCCCTGAGATAGGGAAGTTGACGCTAGTATCTAATTTTGAAGCTTCTTCTTGTAATTTGTCTGGAGCTATCCCAGATGAATTGGGGAACTGCACATTATTGGAGAATATTACCCTGTGGGATAACAACCTAAGTGGCGAAATTCCAGCTATTCTGGCAGGTCTGACCAGTCTCTATTATCTCAATCTAAAAATTAACGCTTTCTCTTCCTACGCCTCCGGCGCTTTTGAATCGCTAATTGTAATGACAAAATGTGATTTGTACAACAACGCAATTACTTCTGCTACGGACATTAACGAGATATTTGCTGATTTGGTCATTAACGAAGCTGCCGGGTCTCCCACAAGAAATTGTATTGTTGATCTTTCCGGCGGGACTAATGCAGCACCCACGGGCCAGGGAATTACAGATAAAAATGCACTCATTGCCGCAGGATGGACTGTTACCACAAACTAAGAAGGAGGTTCAAGATGGATGTAATGTTTTCACGTATTAAAGAAGGCGCGCCGTTTAATGGCGTAGTTCGCAAATCAAGCACAGCTTGCTATCGGTTAGTCTATGTCTATGACAGCAATATAGAAGCGTTGCTCTTGGGCACTGACCAGACCGAAACAACAACAATGCAAATGATGTATTGTGCAGATACGTTGCAGGATATTTCCAATGAGATCAACAGGCTAAACTTGCCATACGATCAGGAAAACTGGGGCTTTGAATTGCCCCCCCCGCAACCGGTAAGCCATTTGCCTATCCCCACGGAAAGCGATTTGAAAATGAATATTTTGATATATATGGATCGTTGGGGTATCCCGTATGATGCTGATGAAAGCCAGACAAAGGCAGAATTAATTGAGGAAATAGAAAACTTCTGGGGGATTTAATCCCCCGCAAACCGTAACAAGGGGGCATGCCCCCTTGTTGCAAAGATGAGGTAATTATGAGTAAAGAAATCAAAATCAACGATAAAGTTTATAAACTTGGGAATTTAAAAGAGGTTCTTGCTATCCTCAAAGAAAAGAACGCCGAAGACATTATAAACGGCATAGAAACTGATTTTCGCAAACTGGAAGTATTAACAGACGACGGCTTGATCGTTCCTCTTTTTCGGAAGATCACCAAAGATAAGGAAACCGATTTTGCCCTGTGGAGCATCCAGGAAAGAGAGGAGCTGCTTACGGCTTTTTTGTCGGTTTATGGTCTGGATTCGCTCAATATCGAGGCGAACAAAGCCAAGAGGATAGTAACAGAGATAGCAGCCAAAGCCTTTGTTTAGAGGCTCTTTATCGTTGGGAACTGGAATTTGCGGAAAAGGGAATATCCGGAGACGCCTTTTGGTCTAAAGATATTTGGGAAGTGATCATAACCATATCAATCCTGAATAAGCGGTTTAAAAAAGACGTGCAAACAGAAATTGAGAAGCTGGAAAGACAGCTATCCATCCGCAAGACCGAAAGGCAGCTTTTAGACAGGCAAAAGCCCGATTACAGAGCGTTAAATAACTATTATGACGGCTTAATAAGATCAGAAATACATAAACTAAAACAGATGTTATAATGTGCTGTGTACTGTATAAGTGCACAGCACACGGAGAATAAAACATGGCAGATAAAATAAAACTTCAAGCAATATTAGAATCGAAAGAGTTTAGAGCCGAACTATTAAACATAGTTCAGGCTACAAAAAAAGCTGCAAATGAAGTAGAAAAAGCCTTTAAAGATATTAATTTTGAAGGATTTTCATCGAGTACAAAAAAGACCGCTCAAAATGTTAGATCAGAATTTGGGACACTTAAAAGAGACATAGAAGCAGACATTAACAATCTAAATATTGATCCAGAAATAGCGAAAAACCTGAAACAGCAGTTCAATAGCCTTAATTTAGATTCGACTTTGGAAGAGTTTAATTTTCTTAGAAATATCATTAAAGAAATTGGTAAAGACGTTAATATTGATCCTCTCCTCTCCAAATTGCGAGAAATGGAAAATGAGGTTATTGCGAACTCTAAATCTTTCAATAAGTTAGATGATGAAATAGAGCAAACTCAACAGACTACAAAAACTTATGCTGGTTTTATTAGCACTCGATTTAAGCAGGCATTAGATGGGCTTCGTGTTGGGGTTCAAACTATTCGCAGCGAGTTCAATTCTTGGTCTCGCGCTTATACTTTCCTGAAGATGTGGACAAGAGATATTAAGCAAGGGGTACAAGATTTAGTTGAGCCTTTCCTGAAATTTCAAAAGGGATTAAATGAAGTCGGGGCGCTAATACGTGGCAATTACGATTCTACGGAAAAATATAATAAAGCTCTTTCTGAATATGGAGTAACGATTAGAAATATTACTAAGATTACGGGCGATGCAGAAAGTGCTTATGAGGGCGCATATCTTACTGTTTCTAAGCTTGGAGAAGGAGCAATACAAAACGCCAGGTTTATGAAGGAACTTGCCGAGGCAACCGTAGCAGGGGGGAGTTATGCCGACTTTACCGATGTAATTAATCTTTCCGCTGCTGCCATGAAAAATTTTGGTTTAACTTTGAACGACAATCAAATGGTGCTTGACCAGGCAATGAAAACCGTAGAAAAGGGAGATACTAATCTTGGAGACCTCGCCAAAAACTTCCAAAAAGTAAGCGGGCAGGCAAGTACTTTGAACTTCTCTCTTGCAGAAACCAATGCGATTTTTGCCACTCTTACTGGCGTTACGGGAAACACAAACCGAGTTGGCACGCAATTTAAAAGCGTACTTTCCACGCTAACAAAAGCCACTGACGAACAAAGGGAGGCTTTTAATCTTGCTAAAATAGAATCCGAAGGCTTTGCAAGCTGGCTAAATGAGGTTGCTTTACGCTCCAAGAAAGGTTCTATTCAACTAAAAGACCTTTTCAAAAATAATAATGCTTATCTTGCTATTAACGCTTTAGTTACGGAACAATTAGGAGATTATAACAGCAAACTAAAAGAGATCCAGGACTCCGAAGGCGCAATGACAGCCCAATATCTTGTTAATGCGGCATCTATAGAACATAAAACTGATGTTTTATCTGCTGTTTGGGAAAATTTGAAAATTGAAATTGTGCAAAATGCAGCCCCCGCTATTGCTGGAGCTATTGACGGACTTGCTCAGATTATAGACGTATTCACAAAAGATGAAGCTGCAATGCAAAAAATTAATGATACTGTATTAACAACTGCAAAAACAGTAGAGAAAGCAACCATTTTTTTTCGAGATTACGGCTCTGAGGTAGCCCAAGCAGTAATTGCAATTGGTTTGCTTTCAGGGGCGATTAGATTAGCCAAAATAGAAATTAATGCTAATGCTTTTGCAACAACAGCAAATACCGTCGCTAATGAAGCCAATGCAGTTTCTTTAGGTAAGATAACGGTTGCCCAGGTAGCACATAAAGCATCTACAGTAGCATCTACAGTAGCAACACAAGGATTTACAGTATCAATAAAAGCCATGACTTTGGCTATGGGGCTGACTCCATGGGGAGCGATAACAATTGCTATTGGAGCAATGGCAATTGGGGTTGTAAAATTAATGGAATCCTGGCAAAAAGCAAAAATAGCTAAGATGGAATACTATAACGCAGGTATTGACGCTGTGAGTATTGCGGAAAACCGAGTAAAAGTTATTAGCAGGGCTATTGCCGCAAGCCAAGAAGAGCTAAATCCTTATGGCTCAAAAGATTATCAGAAGGGACTTGACAAGGCAAAGAAAAGTTTGTTAAAGTTCTTTGGCGATATAAATAAAGAATGGGGCGAGCAAGTTGATATTGAAGAGCTTAGTAAAAAGAACTATAAGGATATTGTCAAGGAAGCAGAAAACTTATTAAATAAAGAACAGGGCTATCTCGATAAGACCAAAGAGTCAGAAGCTATTTTAGAAAAGCGTAAAAAAGCGAGAGAGCAATTAAAACAATTTGCTAATGATCATCTGACCGAAGAGGAAAGTATTAACGCAGAATATGAAAGACGTTTGGGCATCATTGAAGATGCTGGGCTTACGGAAACAGAAAGATTAAAACGGATAAACAATTTAGAGCTATGGCGATCCCAAAGGTTAGATGGAATTAATAAAAAAATAAATACGGGATCAGAAAACGCTATTAATAACATTGAAAATATTCGCAAACAATGGGCATCATTCATTGCAGAGATAGAAAAAGCAAAAGCCGATGACTTTGGCAAGATACAAATTGAGTATGATGAAAAGATGGCAACATTGCAGGCAGCAGCTTTTGATGGAGAAACATTCAAGCAGGAAAAGGCAAAGCTTGATCAGTGGCGTATTGATCAGGAAAAAGCGGTATTGCTAAAGATCAAAGAGGAGCGATTAAAAGCAGATCGGGAGTATAGAGATAAAGTTAAGGCAGCGGAAAAAGAGCTTTTGGACGGATATAAAGAATATCTCCGGAAAAAGAACGACCTTAATAATGAGAGCTATAAAAACGAAATCAATGATACTATAGAGCATTACGACAAGCTCATCGAGCTTTTTGAGGGCAATGCGGATTTGCAAATAGAACTTGAACAGATGAAACAGCAGAAGATCACCGAGATACAGGCAAAAGCAGATGGCGAAAGGCTTGAAAATGCCCGTAAAACATGGGAAGAACAAAACAGGATGTTCATGGAAAATCTCGACATTTGGGCAGGAGCTTACGAGAACTTTATGGTTAATCTTTTTGATACGGAAATGAGCGGGGGCGAACGGCTTAAGATGCTCTGGGAAGATTTACGCCGTTCTTATCTTAGCATGATTGCTAAAAAGATGACAGGATTATTAAAACAAAAGGTTTTGGAGCAATCCATTGAGAAAAAAAGTGCCGTAAAGAAACTTGCAATCCAGAGCGCAACTTTTGCAAAAGAGGCGGCAATGGCAACGGCGAGCAGTATAAAATGGATTGCCATAAAAATGAAGGACATTGCCGCTGGCGTCGCTAAGTTTTATGCTCCCCTTGGCCCCTTTGCAATTCCCGCAATTATCGCCACAGTAGCAGCCATCAAAGGGTTAATTAACTCTTTTGCCAGCGGCGGATATACAGGAGACGGGACGGGTAAAGCAGACTCCACAGGCGAGAGACCGGCGGGCATCGTACACGAAAAAGAGTTTGTGTTTGAGCGCAAAATAACCGAGAAGAACCTGGCTGGCATTGCAGAGTTCCGGAAAATGTTGCAAGCGGGAATTTCCGGAAAGGAAATCGTGAAGACCTACAAAATGGTAAAAGACAGCTATGATGCTGGCGGCTACGCCAAAGGCGCTTATGCCTTTGCAGGCCTTTCCGTTCCTAAAATTGAGGTTCCTCAGGTGATGGGAGCTGCTCCTGTGTTCAACAATATTTCAATGGATATTACGCCAATGATCAACAAGATGGATGAGATGATCACCGCAGTAAAGGAACGCCCCAACGTGAACTATATTTCCGAGCGCGGCGGGATTCCGGAGCAAATGAGCGATGGGGACTTTGAACGCAGATTAAGGACGTTAGTGGATAGAAGAGTTATAAAAAACGTGTTTGGAGGGTAATATGAGCTTTTCCATAATGAGCAATGATCAAACTGTATCAATTAACCTTGACAGAACGCCAAAGATAGTAAATGCCAGAAATCCCTGGCAGATAATAAGCATTTCCGGGGATGGAAAAATAAAAGTGCAAAAGTCCGGCAGTGATATTGTGGAATATTTTCTTGATCTGGAAATAGAGCTTTTTGATATTGCTTTATACGAGGACTTATTCAGGTTTATCACTGAAAAAATCAACTATCATGAAGATTGGTTTTTGATCAAACTCAACGAATATGCCTTTGCTGATGATCAGGATTATAATTATGTGATCCCCGGAGCTGCTTTTTATGTTACTTACGATAACCCGTCTGCCAATTGGACGTCAAACATAGAAGCCGGCGATATTATCTATATACAGGGGCATTCGAGAGCCCAGGAATTCGAGGTTATAGCCGTTGACACGACGGGAATGGAATTACTCCTTAAGGCTTTAAAGTATAACAAAGATTTCGACAACAACGACACAATGGAAAACTATAGCGCAGCAACGGAAACCGCCGACGTTGATATGGACGGCTCCCACTGGTATCCGGTCAGATTGATTGAAATTCCCGACGATCCCACAGACGTAATGGAAAAAAAGATCAAGCTCAGACTAAGACTGGAGCTTTTATCCTTATGATCACTTTGCCAGCCAAAATAACAACAGCCCTTGCAGCAAACTCCTACAAAGTGGGCTATTATATAGAAGTTGAAAGCTCATCATCTTCAACATACAAGAACTGGGGGCTATCTTCCGGCACGTTCAAATGGGCTACTTTTGAGAGTACAATTAATAATATTACATGGGTGCTTGCCAAAGAAAAACCTGTTTCTAATTTTGCGTGGTCTGTGGATATATCCGAAGGCGGCAACGTTGCCCAAAAAAACCAGGTAACAATTACAATTAATAATGTCGAGGATTCATCAGGAAAAACATTTGTAGAGTATCTCGAAGACAACAGCATTTATATCATAAACAGAAGCGTAACTATATATAAATTTGTGTGGACTGGCAGCGATCCCACAAGCACAAGCGACGGCATACAGTTCTTTACCGGCATTGTAAAAGAGGAAAGAGTTAGCGAAGACCGTACAAAATGTTATATTATTTGCGAAGACGACAGCGACACACGCCATAACGTAATAGCAGACGGCGTAATTGATACTAATGTTTCCGGGTGGAGCAGCTATGTAATACCAGAAGACAGCAAAGAGCAAACAATGCCTGTTGCTTTTGGCGATCTTACGCGCCTTGATATTGAATATGGCCCCTTGTGTCCGGCAAAAGGTATATTAGTTGATTTAATGCAGAAAAAGAGCGGGGCTTCTACAGGGCAAAAGGTGATTTCCAGTGATCCCGCATATAATTATAAAGAAATAACAGATGGATATATATGGATTGAGGGAGTGGGAAAGTTCATTAAGCTGCCAACAGAAACATCCTCTCCTGATTTGCGGGAATGGGCAGCAATGACCAACGAAGGCGGGATTATTTTTTCTGAAAATTCCGGCGGGGAAAGCTTCCCGAAATACGCCTGTGCAGGCGGGGTATATTTAGTTATGTATGTAGAATTAGCTACGGAAGCTCTCGACAATCCTACATACAGCGGGGACGCAAACGATTCTGAAAAATGCATTGATAGAGACCTGACAAGTAAGGGCTATATTTCTTCTTTTGCGGGAAACGCTATAAAATGGTTTATTTTTAATCTGCCTCAATATGGATTTTCTACAGAGGCAAAAGCACAAAAAGTGTATTTTTTGGGAAAGGTCAATACAGGTGGGAGTTCTATTCCTTCATCTGGACAGGTTCATGCTTGCTTTGCAAACAGCGACTATTTCCCTTCTATGGGTTATGGGTACGAGGTTGTAATATTAAATACATCTGATAATAGTTTTGATAATCTGGACACAATGGCAGATGATGAGTTTGATAAAGAAATTCCTATCTATAGCGCCGGAGCTTTTGATTTTAGAAATTTGAATACACTGTTCATGCATCCTGATGGCGATAGAGGGCGTTATTTTGGGGTTGCCTCTTATTGCGATTACCCAGACACAATGCCTCAGGTTGATTTATACGAGGTTAAGTTTAGAATTGAATTTACCCAGAATATGGAAACCAGCGAATTTTATTTTACGTTGAAAGGGCTAAAAGACGATGGGAGCGGTACATACACAGGAACAGCCAGCGCACTGATAGAAAAACCAGACCAGGTAATTGCAGCAATCGAAGGGGAGATTTTGGGAGTAGCAAGCGGCAATATTGGCATTGGAACAACATCTGTGCGAAACTCGTGGAGCATAGCAAAACAGCTAATAGAACCTGTCAATAGTATTGACGTAATAAAGAACATCTGTTACCAAACCGGAATGATATATTTTATTGATCATGAGAGTAAATCCCAGGTAAAAACGTTAGAAAAAACCAGTGCCAGTGTAAACACGTGGACTATTGCAGATGTAAGACCAAGAACAGGCAATAAATTCAAGGGCTTTTATTTCCGGAAATGGAAAACACCAATTGAGGAGATATATAACGGATACATCGTAAAATATTGCTATAATCAGGCAAAAGATAGATATATGAAGATTGCCTATTGTAAAAATACCGGAACAATAGCAAGCCCCACAATATCAGACAACATGAGCCTTTCTTCCGGTGTAAAAACTCTTTGCAGCAACAGCATAACAAATTATAACTGCTATCGTGTTTTAGAGGTTGAATGCGACTGGATCACAGAGGACGCAACAGCAAAGGCTTTTTTAGAATGGGCAATTATTTTCTTTTGCCAGCGTGTATGGCATATAGAGTTCGAGACGCCAAACCTCAACCGTATGGCATACGAACTCGGCGACGAATTTATTTATAATGACGATATTTTTTCTTCGGAGAGATTTTTTCCGTATAAAATAGAACACATTACAACCAATGATCCAGGGAAAAACAGCCCCGACAACATGGAAAGATTGCGCATAACCGCAAGGCAAATGAGGGATATTACATAAAAAAAGATGCCATCTTTCCAAAAGATGGCATCTTTGGGACTAACTTTTATCATATATTTTTAGGTGATAAACAGCAAAAGCCACGCTCTTTAAAAGTGCGTGGCTTGTAAGAAAAATCGTTCATTAAAAAGAAATTTTACTGCCGTGTCGCGAACATCTCACCTTAATAAGTCCATCAGCATATATACCGTCTATCATATAAAATCCTCCATCAGGACAATGAGGCACTTCTTTTAAGTAGGGACCCTCCCATCCATCTATACCTGGATATTTAATAAGGTTTTCTATGTCTGATATATCAGTACTGCAATCCAGGAGATATTTATTGATAGCATCAAATAAAACAACCCTGTTTCGGGCACACACTTTTTCAACAAGGATTGAAAGTTCTCTTTCTACTACTTCATCATAAGGTTTTAAGGATTTGGCTTTTTCGTAAAGTCCTCCTATTTCTTCTGATTTATAGAGTTCATCCATATAAATTTGTGCTAATTCTAACAAGGCAATTTTATCTTCAGGGGTCTTTTCAATGGAGAGCTTATAATATTTCTCTGCCTCTTCATAATTTCCCTTATTCGCTGCCTCTCTTGCTTTTTTTAAGTTTTTATTGCCTTGACTGCAACCAAACAGCAAAAAAGCAGCAATCAAAAAAAGACAAATAGCTTTTTTCATATCTTTTTCACCCCCTCAAAAGGTTATATTTTATATAATTGTTTGGGGAACAAGAAAAATATATCCTCTTTTTTTATATTTGGCAAGTATTTATTTCAACTGTCTCAAGGAATTAAAAGCAATATAAACAAGGGGGGCAAGTTCACTTGCGGTTTTTATTAACTCTTTTATGTCCTTTACTTTGGTTATTGCATCCCAAATAGATTTCCCTTTTAATGCTTTTGGTTTGCTATTCAAAGCCTCTAACCCCAATGACGAAATACTGGCAACTTTGGTTCCATTGGCATATTCCATTTTATATCTAATATATCCCTCTGTTTCAAGCCAATCCAAAACATCTATACAATACGCCCTATCATCTCCTATTTCGGAAGGATTCACCATTTGGGGAGTAGGGAAATCCTTGCATAAAATATTAAATATCATAACTATATAAGTGTTTGCGTCTTTTGGAATTTTTTCTTTACCCATAATAAAACACCTCTTTTTTTTATTGACAATATTATTTTTAAAGTTATATTATTTATAAACGCCCAAATAATAAACAAGGAGGTAGTGATGTTCAGAGCCATAAAAAAAGCAATATTAACGGTTTATAAAACAGCAGGTCTTTTTCTTTTTGATAAAATAATTTTGCCCCTCTTCGCTATGTGGTCTTTAAAGGCTTGCGTAGAATATCTTGACAAAACATGGATTGGTACACCGGAGCAAAAAATTGGCTTTTTTAAAGGGGAAAACCAAGATGATGAAATCATGCAACATTTAGAAAGATGTATTCCCCACTTTAAGGAGTTTTATCCCTATTACGTAAAAGAGTTTAATAGGCGATTCCCCATGCCTGCGACTTATTATCTGTATTTTTCCCCACACCCCGCCCACGTGCCCACAGGAGAGCCGAACGGGTAGGTTAAATACCCCTCTTCCCAATAAACGCCATTTACGGGGAAAAGTTTTTAAATATTTTTTCCAGAAAATCACTCTTAAGCTTATTGTTCTCTTGCAGGCACTCTATAAGCTGCCTCATTAGTTCTGTGTTTTTTTCCTTTAATTGGCGGTTTTCTTCTTTTTGTTGGTGTATTTCCGCTTTTAGTTCTTTTATGTCTTCATACCCTTCTATCCCCTCAACCGTAGTCCCGCCAACACCCGTAAACAGCCAGACAAGGTTTATGTCGCTATGCTGGGCAAGGTTTTTGATGAAAGTTGAAGAGGGAGGGATATCCTGGTTTTCATACCTTGAGTAAGATGCCTGCGTAACCCCCCCTAATCTGGCCATTTCTTTCTGAGACCAATCTTTAATCTCTCTATATCGTCTAATTCTCTTACTTAATTCATTCATGATATACACTTTATCAATTTTACGAGAAAAAATATATAATAATGCAAAAAAGGTGTTGACAGAATACAATAGTGTAATTATATTGCTTTATGTGTGTAAAAAAGGACATGTAAGACAAAAAAAATACCACGAAAAGAGGTACATATTATGAGCGAAAAAGAAAAAGAAACCTCAGTGGTTAAACTAACAACTAAAAACCTTTATTACAAAGGGTGGGGCATAGAAAAATGAAAAAAGCAAAAGTATATATTACGCCAATTACAAAATTTGATCTTAAGAAGCTCGCAAAGCTAACAAAACTTAGCTATTCGTGTGTGTTAAAGCACTTTCTTGGCGAGCGCAACAACCCAAAGACCTGGGAAAAACTAACTAAAGTGATAAGGAAATATGTGCCGGATTTTGATAAAGAGGAGTTTTTGGCAGCGGAACAAAAAGTATACGAAGATCGTCTTTTAGAGGATTTCGAGCAAGCCTTAGAAGAAAAAGGCATGAACAAAAAAGGCTTTTGTAAGGTGTTTGGAATAGATTATCGCAATTTTTTGAATACACTTAGCGCATTCAAGAAAATCTTGCCGGTTATGAAGGACTTTTTAAAGGAACATAAAGGGTAAACTAAAAAGATGGCATCTTTGGAAACAAGAAAGGGGTAACACGATGGAAGACAGATTTTTAATTGATTACAGTTTTTATGATATTATTGATACTCCGGTTTCGGAGTTGTGCGCTAAATCTGGCATTTCCAAAGAAGATGCGTTAAAGCTCAAATTTGCCATATTAGATGCACATTCGGATATTTTTGAGCCGGGCAGATTTTCTCGAGATCATGATTATCCCAAAGGTTTTGTGAAAGCAGAAAAAAAGAGGTTGCGTGCAGAGTTATTGTGCTATATGCGCAACCTAAGTGAAAATAATTCAGGTGTAATTTTAGGCACAAGGGAAGTATCCCAAATTGTAGGGATTGATCAAAGTACAGTTGCAACGCAAATCCGTAACGGCAAATGCAATGCCCAAAAAAACAAAAATGGTGCATACGTGATCAAAATTGAAGCAAATAAAGAGTGGTACACAGTGCTTGAGGCAGCGGTTCTTCTTAGAACTTCGTATCACGAAATAAAAAGAAAAGCAATAAAAGAAATCATACCAGTTAGGCGAGACAATCAGGGGCGCAGGCTGGTAAAACTTTTTTAAGAGCACTCTAAAAGATGCCATCTTTTGAAAAGCTGGCATCTTTGGAGCAACGAAAGGGGTAATATTATGGATCAAAGGAAATTATTAGATTTAATCATTTTGGTAGATCGTAAAAGCTCGCAGGCTTATTGGGCAACCAAGACGCATTGCGGCGGTGATTTTGACAAAGATTATTGTACTCAGTGTAACTCTTATGATTACTGTAAAAACGATGCAAAGATAGAAGTAATTCTTAAAGAAATTCACACTGAGCTGGAAGAGGAGGAAAATACTCCAAATCGTAAAGAAAGTGGAAACACGATGAATAAAGACGGGGCGGTAATGGCTGAAAAGATTAAAGTTCTTGAACATCAAATAGAGGAAAGCCATAAGTTGATAGATGTTTATAGCTATGAACATCCGGAACTCCAGATTTTAGGAGATGAATTTTCTATAAATAAACGATTAGAAGATTTATTTGAGGCTGTAGAGTTTTAGGAGGGAATTATGAGCCAGAAAGAGTTTGATAGTTTAGTAGAAAAAGTACGTATTTATGTTGGCAACAATGCCCGGGTTTATGGGCGAGTGTGTGTAGAAAATATAATGATGCGTTTTAATGTAAAAGAGCAATTCGCAAGTTTAGCGTTGTACAAAGTAACCCAGGAGGTTCCATTATGAAAAAAGTAAAGAGTTTTATTAAGTATGTAGCTTTGTTTGTAGCGTGCAACAATCATGTGATATTTGATCAAAAGTCAAATACTGTTGTTATTTTTATGGAGAAAAAGTAATGACAGAATTTATCATTAAGGGCCACTTAGAAGGCTACAAAATCATTGACGGTATAATTCAACTGCCAGAGGGCGTCTATATAGGAAAGCAAGCCAATGACGCCCTCGTGGCGAGCCTTCGTAAATTTGGTTGTACAAAAAAGGTGGAAGATGGAAAAGAAGATTTACTTAGTTTGGCGTAAATTAGCCTTTGGATCGTGGCTAATGGTATCGAGAACAGAGGATAAAGAGAAAGCAATCGAGATATATCAACAGCAGGAAAGACCTGCAATGATAACCGTGATCATTCAAGGGGTGCAAGATGAGTTTATCTCAGGAAAATCGTGAGATGTACAAGGAACTTGTGAGGATCACAGGCAAGAATAAAGCCGAAAAATGGCTTAATATAATACTTAAATTAAGGGTGAGATTATGCCAAAGAAGTTCGGAATACAAAAAAAAGAAAAGTTAAGCAAGAGGGCATTGAAAGAGAAAAGAGGTTTGTAATGAGCGAACAAAAAATATATGATGAAGCTGGGAATCTGATAGGAACAGAATTTATTGGCGAGCCATGGGTTGACGGGCCGCCTCTGTTTAATTTCGATTGTAATATCTTCCCGTTTTGCAACTATCCCTATAACTGCTTCAAAAAAAGAATTTGCAAACACTATGTAGATGGAAAAGGATGGAATTATAACAAGCCTGAACTTGAACACTTGTTATAAGACTCTGACAAATAAAAGGTGTTATTTATGAAAAAGTTAATTTTATTTTTACTCTTAAGTGTAATGTTTTTGTTGAGTTGCGTTCCTGTCATGGAAGTAGATACAACAGGATGCGAGAAGTGTAATTGGTGCGAAATAAGGCAAATTAGCACCGGACAAATAAAAGACTGGCCCTGTTTTCGACCGTTGCCTTGCGGTTGGGAATGGGCTGATTAAAAGACTATTAAAAGATGCAATCTTTTGGGAAGATGGCATCTTTGGGAGTAGATGCAACATGTTTTGTATTGATTTAGGAGAATTTCTCTCCAATAAAATGAAATTAGAAGGTATTACGGACAATCCTGGTGCATTGCAAAAGCGATATGATGAGATAATGAAAAACAAGAATTGTCCGCTAATGGATAGCTGTAAAAAGTATGAAAAAACGGTAAAAAGGCGTAACCGTAAACCACAAATACAATTATTTTAACTTATTTAGAAAGGGGAAACCATGATAAAAGCTGAGTTTATTAAGTACTTAAAACAGAAAAAGCAAGAGATACAAGAAAGCATAGACGAAAGCCTCAGGACGGGCGATTGCAGCTTATCTTATGTGGAAGACTGCGGAAAAATAGAAATGATCAATGAAATTCTGACGGTTTTACAAAAGAAAAAGGGAGGTTTTTAGATGAGTATCCAGGAACTTAGGGCTTTACCCGTAGGCAAAACATGCAAGGATTGCGTGAACTTCCAGGCGTGCCATAATTTTTATAAACAGCGTGCCGATATGCAGCAATGCAGGTTTATCCCCAATCAGTTTAAGCGCGACTGGGGAACAAAAAGAAAGGACGTGAACCATGAAAGTTAAGACTTTAGACGGCAGGGTCATTGTCAAGAACTTAGAAGAAAAGTTGGAAGATACCGAAGTTAAGCCAGAGAAAATCTATATCTCAGATAAGGAGTTTTACGGCTTGTCGGATCCCGAATTCATCCTTAACACCTATTTAACTGCTTTGCCCATTGGCGGTGCTGTGGTAATTTTGAAGGGATAAAATGACTAAGAAGGATAAACACATCCATTTTACAAAGGAAGAGGGGCAGTTCATTGTCGAGAATGGCTTCGTGCCCCTTTCACTCCTCTTGGAGAAGCTCCCGAAGACGGCAAAGACAAAGGTGTCGTTTAACGGGGGTTTCTCCTCGAAAGAGGAGTTGTGGAGCCACTTCCAAAATAAATTTCACTTAATAGGAGTAAATGTGGATCAATTAGGTAATTATTTGGGTAAGATGGGCACAAAGCAGTTAAACGTTTTCGAGAATATACTTGATGAGCTTTACCGCCTTTGCGAAAAGTTTGGCGGAGAGCTGTTCAATTCGATTTTGGAGAAATCCTTGGAACTCCCGCCGTCAAAGTGCAATGTGCGCTATTTCTCTGTTTGCATTCATAACGAAGCCAAAGAGAGCAAACACCCGCAACAGCAGAACATAAAACCCACGCATAAAATAACAGCAAAGCAAGTAATCATGGAGAATGTAGGCACATATATCCGCAACCTTACACCGGATAAAAGAAAGCGCATCGCCCTTGAATGCGAAAAAGGGTTGATGCTGGAGCCTGTGAGGATAAACTTTCGTAATGCCTGGGTACGATGGAGAGAGAGCGGATATCCAAACAATTTTGGGCACATGAACGGTATAAACATCCGAAGGATCATTGTAGATACTTTGCAGGCTGCATTGGCAGCGAAGAAATAAGCTTTTGAAGGGGCGAGAAGCATGAAAGAAATTACAATCGAGGAAGTCGCTAAAATAACAGGAAAAACGGTTAGAACTGTGCAGCGATGGGCAAAAAAGCCTAAAAAGCTGGAAAAATACGGGATTGAAGTTGAGTATGAACTTCCGGAACAATTTCACGGACATGGAAAGTATCATTTTTACGTTTTAAGCGACAAAAATAAATCCCAAGATTTTGAGGAAGACGAAAACAAAATAAAAGATTCAGGCGTTTTTCCCGAAGATTTAAGCGACAAAAAAGAGCAAAATTTAAGCGACAAAAGTTTAAGCGACATGATTTTTGAGGCTCAAAAGCCACGCACAAACTTGTCGCTTAACCCAATTTTAAGCGACAAAAAAAAAGAAAGTTTAAGCGACAAAAAAAACGGTCTTCCAAATCCTTATAATTATGTTTCCGACAATGTGTATAGTTCGGATATATTTGAGGAGCGAGATGCTACATTAAAAGAGTGGCTTGCACCTTCGGAAGCATTTAAGGAGCTGTTGAATTATTTGGAAGGCAAAACATTGCGCACTATCAAAAGAAGCGTGGTTGTGCCTTTATTTGAGGGGTGCAATGGCGTAGAAAAGAGAAAGATTTTCGAGATTATGATCAACAAAAAAGTAAAGTATCACAAAAATCCGGATCAAAGCAGATATTATCACAGGAGAAAATTTATAAAAACCCGCAAGCTCCCCAGTTCTCTGTTTTGCAGGGAGGGGCGCAAATACAGTGCAGAGCGGGCATTACTAAAAAAAGAGGAAGACAGGTTTATCCAGATGGTCCTTGACAGCAGCGACATAAAAAACCCGGCATTTATCCCCAGGCGCACCCGGAAAGTTGCCAGTTACTATCAGCCAAAGATGGAAGAGGAGTTTGGGAAAAAGTTTAATGCTAATGTTCTTCGGAGGTTAATAAAACGGCGTACAGACTTAACCGAAGCCGTAAATAACCCGGACGCACCGAAAAAATATAAAAGCAAGGGAGCCTTTTTCTTTGATACCTCTACTCTTGACGTTTTTTCTTTGATCCAGATTGACGGCGTTAATTTGCGCCATATAGAAATCCGAGACGGCGAAACATGGAAAAAGCCGGTTATTATCGAGTTTTACGACACCGCAAGCAGGGCTTTTTTATGTTGTAAAGCCTATTTTGCCGAGAGTAATTATGCCGGCGTGGATATTTTCGCAAAGTTCCTGATGGAGAATCAGTTTCCACAACAGCGGATCCGTTTGCGTCCTGATAATGCAAAAGGATTTAGGAACATGGAAAGAGTAATGAGCCAGGTAATGACCAATTTTGAGAATATACGGCTCCCGCTTATTCATCTTAATGATAGTCGTTCTCTTTCGGGTTTTGTGCTTGATGCTGATTTTGCAAAACCCGGCGCTCCCAAATGGAAGGTACATTTGGAAAGTGCCCATCGCTTTGTACACGCTCAGGAAGCTATGATGATTGACAGGTTGCGAGCCTTAGGTAAGGAAGTAGAAAAAATTACTAAATCTAAGATCATATCAAATAAACAAGAGGAGACCGGCGTTGTGCGCTTTGATATGACCATAGATGAATTTAACGAAATCGCTGTATATGATGAATGCTATGAGAGATGGAACAACAGCACACATCAATTTACCGTTAATGATAGTCGGTCCCGTTGGTGTCCGGATAAGGTTTTGAGTGCATATCTGGAAAAAAGAGATACAATCACATTTACAGAAAAAGACGTTTTAGAGTTCTATAAATATGGATATAACAAAGACTTGGCGACTATATCAGAGAATAACAACGGAAAGTTTATTACCTACAAAAAACGACAATGGTATATTACCCAGGGGAATTTTACCACACATCAAAAGGTAAAAGTTTCCCTTGTTAATGGCAAGTTGTACATCTTCGAGAAAAAGGCAAACGGCATCTGCATTGGAGAGGCAATGCCGGCGCAAAAATACGAGATACCCGAAAAGAAGAAAGACGGAAATATCGAAAAGGGCGAAATAGAGCTAATCATTGAGTATCTGGAGAGGCTTGGGATGCAGATAAATGATGGCGGACGGAAGGTGATCATTGATAATTATGGACGGGGGAAAGGACCATTAAATCTCAGTGTAGCCCAATACATTATTAATGCAGATAAAAAGAAGTATTTCATTGATTGCAATCTTGGCGAAAATAAGGAAGTTGATCCCGCTGATGGACGCTCAGGGTTTAGGCTTTTCAGGTCTGACCTGATGAAGTACAGAAACAATGCATTAATCGTAAAGCCATACGAAATGGCTAAGTAATTACAACAGAGGGAAATATGTTTGCAATTGACAGGAGAAAGCAGATCATAGAATTATCAAAAGATCATACGCTTAAGGAGATTGCAGAGATTTTGGGGTTTAAGACGCCCCGGAGCGTTCGGGTTGTAGTTGGGCATTATAAAGCGTTTAACAATTATAATGATGGTTTAGACATCACTAATCTTATGAACAACAAAGAGTTAGACCAGTTTATTACTAAAGTCGGTTATGCCGTTGATCCCGCAACCTTAATGGCAAAGGGAAAGAAGTTGCTTGGGCAGGCATTAAGCGACCTCGACGTACATCATATATTTAGGAGAATAGAAGAGCATGAAGCAGCCAATTTCGAGAAAACAAGCATATAAAATCATCTGGCCCCGTGTAAGGGATATGTTCCCCGGGGTGATCACCCAGAAAGAGCTTGCCCATGAGTTCCACAAACAGCTTGAGGATTGGGGCTTTGAGCCGCCCAGCCTGAGCACAATGGATATTCAAAGCCTTCAATCAGTAATGGAGATATTCAACAAAGATGTGGAAGTATGTGGAGACGAAAAAGACAGGCATATTTTTATTATGCGAAAAGTGGCTAATAATAATGGTTTGGGAGAGCTTTATTTATCGAATCTCATTAATGCAAAATGGCACAAAGAATATTATAGAGAGCTTACAATTAACCAAATCAAAGCCATAATGGCAATAATGAAGAAGAAGCAAACTAAAAATAAATAGTTAAAGTTAATCACAATTAGAAAAGTTTAAGGAGGTGAATTAATAAATGGACGACGTTTTAAAAAAAATGTTTGAGAATTTGGGAATGACGCAAAGAGAGGCAATTAAGGAGATGCGGAAAGACGGCATTTATGTTAGTCAATCCTGGCTTTCCAAAATCCTGAATGGCAGGAACGTAGAGAAAACTGAAAAATATTTACGGGTAGTTAATTGGATCGGGCTTGTAGCGGCTTCGCAGGAAGCCACAGGAGCCACGAACGAAGAGAGCCAAGGGGTAGAAATACCCCCAAAACAAGACGAGATGAGCGACGAGGAGTTTTTTGCAGCCCAATACGAAAGATTAGAGAAACAATTTAGAGGAGGCAATGGTAACGGTAGCAAGAAAAAAACAAGGCTTGTATCAGAGACAAGCATTATACAACCCAAGCAAACAGTTAGAGAGCTTCGTTTGTTAGTGATGAAATATCTCATGATGCGAGATCGCGAGCATCCCGTCAAGGCAGAAGATTTGGTCAGGTTTATTGCTAATGAGATCAATTACCAGCTACCGGCAAAGCTGAACACGTCAAATGCTCTTTGGCGTCAAATTAAGTTTGCTATTAAGATGATGATAGAGCATGATAGAATCCCAGTGGCTTCATCTATGAGGCTCCCATTCGGTCATTTTATAGCTACAAGCAGGCAGGACTTTATTGAGTATTGGAACCAGCTTAATTCAAGAGAAAACAGCATTAGAGCCAGGCGGGAATCCTTTGCAAGGGCGTTCTTTGCCCAAAAGGACGTGGAAGATTTCCTGACCAAAGTCAGAAAGCAAGAGTTTGAGTGGTATAAGGAAAATCAGGCAAAACTTGAGGAAATAGTAGAGTTAATCAATGATAGAGAGGTAGAGATATAATGTATATAGAAGACGAGCGAAGGAAAAGATACATGAACGCTGTTCAAAACAGGATCAGGGAAGGCAAGAGCGTTCTTATATACGGGCGTTTTGGTTGTGGAAAGTCTGAGTTTATCCGCCAGATAGAGACGCCCCAGCGATGCAAGAGGATAGAGATTGAGAGCTTGGCGAGTGTTCATGTTATCCTTGGAACGATTTTAGAAACAATGGGCATTGCAGATTTTAGCATAAAACCGCCCTCTGCAATGCATAAGAGCCGTTATCTACAGGCAATTAAGGGGATTGACAAGAAATATCTCTTGATTATAGACGAGGCAAATGATCTAAAAAAGCAAACATGGCCCTATCTTAAAAGAATTATGGATGCAGGCGTGTCTATAATCTTATCAGGCAAGCCCAAAATAATTCAGTTCTTAGAGAACAACCATAAGGATATATTAAGCAGATTAAAACTGCTCCCATTGGTTCCTGTTGGTCCGGAAGATTTCAAGGCAGCACTGCCAGACTTTGATCCATTGGCAGTTGAGATCATCTACGGCGAGGTTAATAATGATATTCGGAAGATGACAGAGGAGCTAATTCCGGATTGTCGTAATTATATTACGGCTAACAACTATGAGAAAGTAACGCCGGAAGTAGCTAATATGTTTTGTGATGCTTTGTTTGAGGATAGAAATATTTAAGGAGTGTTTGTTATGTATGAACCGCAACCGGGACAAGTTAAGACCGTGCAAGAGGTAGCTACCGAACTGCAATTTAGACCAGTTACCATATATGATTATATCGGCGAGGGTGTTATCCCTGCGGTACGTATAGGCAGAGAGGGAAGCTTAAGGCCAGCCCTCAGGATATTGGTGTTACCTCTTTTCATAGATGATCGTAGATATAGACCTGATGAAGTTGCAGACACGCTCAGGGTCAACGTTAAGACCGTGTATGACCTTAAAGATTTAATGGGCTTCAAGAAGATACACCCCGAGCGTAAAAAAGGCTTGCGTGCCCTTGGTGCGGACATAAACAAATACTTAGAGCAAAATAAAGCTCAGTGGGAATGGAATTGATAAGATGCTTTTTATAGATCACTTAACCCTGTTGGTTTTATACCGGCAGGGTTTTTATTTTTGTGTGCGTAACTTTTATCATATATTTTTAGGTAAGTGTGCGTAACTTTGACAGGTTATTTTTAGGTGGCTTTTTAAACTATCACTTATTTATAGATTCAATGCTCTATGGCAGGGTAATTGTAAGCTTATGGCAGTTGATATTTTTGAAGAAGGAAAACTAAAAATGCATGGTAATTAATATCAATCACCATTCTATTTGCGATTTTAGTTTATTCATTATTAGCTCTGGCAATACAAAAAGAATTACCAAAAATT